>Ga0190270_10000017_pt1 | contig 137456 bp, 117 predicted proteins | sample Popmic320T_FD_133748 | JGI IMG/M metagenome (GOLD analysis project Ga0190270, IMG submission 133748) | Populus adjacent soil microbial communities from riparian zone of Weber River, Utah, USA - 320 T | ecosystem: Environmental > Terrestrial > Soil > Riparian zone | place: USA: Utah...
CCACGCGTGATCAACACTTCCCGCGAGCACTCTGTCGATCGCTACTTTCTCGAACTGTCTGCTCGATCTCTCTCCCTCCCGGCACCGCTGCGCCCTTCGCGAAGTATTTGAGACGCCCTCCCGTAGTCACCGCTTTTACTCCGTGCCTCGTGCGACGCCCGTGGCGCGCAGTGAAAGCGGTGACTGCGGTCACCGCACTCCAAACTAAACCACGGCGGTCATTTTCAACAGCGGCTCCGCGAGGCGCGCGTCCCCTTCCACCCGCGCCCCCGGGTCGATCTTCTGCCGCGTGAAAAGGCGCCATGCCTTGTCGCCTTCTAAGGTGACGGTCGTGACGGGATCGGCCGCCGCGCCGCTGTAGAGCGTCCCATCGACGAGCGACCACACTCCCTCGCCTTCAATGTTGAGCACCAGCGGCCCTCCGGAAACCTCCCGGTACGTGTACGGCAGCGCGCGCACGAACGTGTCGAGCACCGGGGCCAGGTACGTCTCGTACAGCGGCAGCCGTCCGACCGCGTCGCGGATCTGCTGCTGGTGGTGCCAGCGTTCGGTGAGCTCGCGGGCGATGTCGAACCACATCGGCGATTCTTCCTCGCCGGCCCAGCTCACGCCCCACTTGGCCGTCTCGCACGGGTCGAGCGACGCGAAGAACTCCGCCTGCTGCACGCCGTAGCGGGCGTGCAGGTCGATCACCACCTCCGGGCTCAGGCGCCGTGCGTATTCCACGGCGCTGGCGTTCATGCCGTTCACGAACGAGGGCAGGTCCTCGAACGGGAGGGAAGGCGTATAGCCGTCGCGATGCATCGACAGCCGGCGCAGGCAGGTGTCGAGCAGATGCGCCGCCACGTCCTTCACCGTCCAACTGCCGGCCACGGTCGGCGCGTTCCACTCGTCCGGGGTCAGCGAACGGAGCAGGGCGAGCAGTTCGTCGTGCAGCGGCGCGAAGAGGTGCGCGACGAGAATCGGTTCAGGCTTCCTCATTGGTACACTCCGCCCGCGATTATGCGGCGCACGAAAATTCTGGCAACCATCGGTCCGGCGAGCAACAGCGAGGAGATGATCCACCGGCTGCTCACCTGCGGCGTCGACGCGTTCCGGCTCAACTTCTCCCATGGCAAACACGAAGACCACGAGCGGGTGATCCGGACGATCCGCGACGTGGCGATGGAGCTCGGCCGCTACGTGCCCATCGTCGGCGACATCCAGGGGCCCAAGCTGCGCATCGGCGACGTCGACGGCGTGCATCACCTGGAGCCGGGGCAGACCTTCGTCATCTCCACCGAGGCGCGGCTCGGGAACGCGAAGGAAGTCTCGACGCCCTTCACGCCGCTCCCGAATGAGGTCGGCATCGGGCAGCGCATCCTCATCAACGACGGCCTGGTGGAACTGGTGGTGACGTCCGTGGACGAGACTCACGTCACCACGCGCGTCATTCACGGCGGACCGATCTCTTCGAAGAAGGGGATGAACTTCCCCGATTCCGAGCTGACCATCCCGGCCATCACCGACAAGGACCGGAAGGACGTGAAGTTCGCGGTGGAGCAGGGGCTCGACTACATCGCCGCCTCGTTCATCCGCCGCAAGAGCGACATCGTCGACCTGCGCGAGCTGCTGCACGAGGCGGGGGGCGACGACATCCACGTCATCGCCAAGCTCGAGAAGCCGCAGGCCATCGACAACCTCGACGAGATCCTCGACGTCAGCGACGGCGTCATGGTCGCCCGCGGCGACCTCGGCGTCGAGCTTCCGCCGGAAGCGGTGCCGATCATCCAGAAGAAGATCCTGGCGCGCGCGAGCCGCTTCGGGCGCTTCGCAATCACCGCCACGCAGATGCTGGAGTCGATGACCACGAACTCCCGCCCCACCCGCGCCGAGGCCTCGGACGTGGCGAACGCGATCTTCGACGGCTCGGACGCGGTGATGCTGTCGGCGGAGACCGCGTCCGGCAAGTATCCGGTGGAAGCGGTGCAGATGATGGCGCGCATCGTCTTCTCGGCCGAGGCCAACCGGCAGCATGTGAGCCACGAATGGGAGCGGGAGCCGTTCCGGAAGAACTCCGAGACCGACGAATTCACCGACGCCCTGGCCGGCGCGGCGAACTACGCGGCGGAGCAGCTCGAGGCGAAGTACCTGGTCGTCTTCACCCAGACCGGCTTCGCGGCGCGGCTGATGTCGAAGTTCCGCCCCGACGTCCCGATCATCGCCCTCACCCCCTCGAGCTGGGTCGCCCGGCGCATGAATCTGTTGTGGGGCGTGCAGCCGTTCGTCCTCCGCGAGGCGGGGGAGTTCCACGAGCAGATCGTCGACCGCGTCGACGAGTACCTCCTGGCGAAGGACATCGTCCGCCCCGGAGACCGGCTGGTGATCCTGATGGGATCGCCCATCTACCAGCGGGCGAAGACGAATCTGTTGAGGGTGCACCGGGTGAGGCAGGACTGACGGGGGCTGGTGTCGGGTGTCAGGTGTCTGGGGTGTTGCGACGTGCCATTTCGGTCACGCGATTCGCATACGAAGCGGACGGGTGTAACATCCCCCATTGCTTCCTTCCGGCGTGTGGCCGGGGGTCGGGGAAGCATGGTGGGTGGGCGCGGCGTTCCCATTGACGGTTTCGTTACTCGAAGGGAGGAGGTTCATGCGCCGGTTTCGTGCTCTCGCGTTGGTTGCCGCGGTGATCGCAATTGCTGCTCCCGCGCGGTCCGACACCCCTGCCCCTGTCGTCCCGGCCGCTGCGGCACTGGAAGTACTCGGCACCGTGACGAATGCGGCTCGCCCTGTCTCCAATGCCCTCGTCATCGCACTGAACCTCAAGGACTTCGACGCCGTCCAGGCCTGGACCGATCGCGACGGCAGCTTCTCCCTCCCGACTCTGCGGGCCGGCATCTACAAGATCATCGCGGTGAAGCAGGGCTTCGCCCCCACGATCACCACCATCGCCCCGACGCGCCCCACGCATCGCCTCTCCCTGAAGCTCGACACCGAGAAGCGCGCCCGGAAGAAAGACCTCAATCAGCAGATCTGGGAGCTCCGCGGCTCGCTTCCGCCCGACGTGCTGCGCGACCTCGATTTCGCGCTGCAGCCGGCTGAGATGGCGGCGTACCAGATCCCGCGCCTGCGCGGCGAAGTGCTCTCCGTCACCGGCGTGACCAACACCGCCTCCGCCACCGCCTACGCCCAGACCGCCCTCGGCGTGCAGGGCCGCCTCGGCGACAACTGGCAGATCGGCGTCAGCGGGAACCTGCAGCGCTTCGAAGGGCCGGCCGACGGCGTGCAGATCGGCGGCGCGGCCGCGCAGTCGAGCGTCATGTCGATGGAGCTCCGCTCCTCGCCGACCACCTCGTACCGCGTCGCCTCGACCCAGAGCCGCTGGCGCTACCTCGATACCGGCGAAGGGGAGCAGCAGGCCGACGTCCGCGCCCACAATTTCGCGTTCGAAAACGGTCCGGCGAAGGTCGAGGTGCGCTACTTCGCCCAGGACAACCTGTTCCGCAACACGCCCGCGGGGTCGAACACCATCGAGGTGGCCACGGCCATGCCGATCATCCAGACCCGCCGTAACGACCTCGGGTTCGCCGTGCGCGTCTCGCAGGAAAGCAGCGACTCGCACCGCGAGCTGCTGCGCATGGCCGATCTCTCCGCGAACGGGACCGTCTATCTCGTTCCCTCGGTGGTCCTGCACTACGGGATGGCCAGCCGCATCGGCGTCGACGGCCAGGAATGGGCGCCGCGCACCGGCGCGGAGCTGAAGCTCACCGAGAACACCTCCATCGTCGGTTCGGTGCTCTACAAGGTGCTCGACCGCGACTTCACGTCCGCGATCATGCCCAGCCTCGTCTTCTGGACCGACGACTCGCGCACGCTGCCGCGTTACGCGTACACGATCGGGTTCGTGTCGGGGAAGGAAGGGAAGAACCGCTTCTCCGCCATCGCCACCTTCTCCCAGTCCGACGATCCGCTGCGGGTCGTCTTCGCCAGTGAGGTGAGCCAGTTCTGGGACGGCCTGCACATCGATGCCGGCGACATCCGCCGCGACGTGCGTGTCGGCTACCGCCGCGAGATCGGAAAGCTGGCCGTCGACGTCGCCGCGACCGCCGGGACGGCGAAGCAGCAATTCGATCCGGACGACGAGAAGGTCTACATCACGGGCGACCTGCAGTCGACGTTCACGCCGACGCGCACGACGCTCGCGGTGTCGTACCGCGAGCTGCAGCAACCGGGGGAGAACGGCGACGCCGACTACCGCACCGAGCGCCTGCATCTCCGGATGGCGCAGTCGCTCTACCTCCCGGTGGACATCAAGCTGCTCCTCGGACTGGAGCTTGCGCACGCCGAGAACTCGCCCTACCTGATCGACGTCCTCGGCGACGACGGCAGCTCGCGCAAGTACATCGGCGGGCTGGCGGTGAACTTCTGAGTTGCTGGTTGCTGGTTGCCGGTGGTTAGCTGCTTGTGATGCGTTGCTTGTGATGCGACGCCTACCCCGCAAGCAGCTTCCTCACAAACCGCCGGCAACCAGCAACCAGTAACGTGCACAAACCGACGCCCGCCGAAATCGCCGCCGCTTTCGGCAAGACCCTGCCGGACGTCATCGCGCCCGGCCTGCGCGTGCTCTTCTGCGGGATCAACCCGGGCCTCTACACGGCCGCCGTGCAGCAGCACTTCGGACGTCCCGGCAACCGCTTCTGGCCGACGTTGCATCGCGCCGGCTTCACGCCGCGCCTCTTCCATCCCTCCGAGCAACGCGAGCTTCTGCCCCTCGGCATCGGCATCACCAACGTCGTCGCGCGTGCCACCGCCGCTGCCGACGAGCTGACGCGTGAGGAACTGGTGGAGGGAGGGAAGATCCTCGCGCGCAAGGTGAAGCGCTACGACCCGGGCTATCTGGCCATCGTCGGCATCGGCGCGTACCGCACCGCCTTCGATCGCCCGAAGGCGAAGATGGGCCTGCAGGAGGAGACGATCGGCGACACGAAGATCTGGGTCCTCCCGAACCCGAGCGGCTTGAACGCGAACTACCGTCCGGCGGAGTTGGTAGAGCTGTTTGCGGGGCTACGTACCGCTGCATGCATGTCATCGTGGCCGACGCAGGGATGAATGCACGATGTCCACGTCCATGGGTGTAGACGCGTCACGTTAACGCAAGTACGTCTTATCCCTGGACGTGGCACGGGCGGCGTTCTCCGTAGCGGGCTACATCCTTGGCTGTGGCTGGTCTGCAAGCACGGCAGCGCCGTTAGGGTGCGACCCTCACAGATCACGTCCACGGATGTAGCGCTCTCGCGTTAACGCGATGCGGTTACACCCTGGGATGTAATCTGTTTAGATCATAGGCCGGCATGCCACGTCCATGGATGTAGCCGGCCTGGGTGTTATCATGGCTTTGTGCCCAGATTACCCGGCGTGAATCGGGATGCAGTGCGCTTCGGCGCCATTCTTCGGCGGCTACGGCTGTCGCGAGGCTGGACGATCGTCATGGCGGCCCAGCGTTGCGGGATGAACCCGAACTACCTCGGCGCGCTGGAGAAGGGCGGCAACATGCCCAGTATCGACTCGCTGCTCGAAATGGCGGAGGTCTATGGCGTCACCGCCTCCGAGATCGTACGCGAGGTGGAAGATCTTCGACGCGCGGAGCAGCGGCAACACGCCGCCGCCATCGCCGCGTCCCTCCCGCCGATCGAGTAGCGGCAGTTTGGAGTGCGGTGACCGCAGTCACCGCTTTTACCGCGTGCCACGGAGTGACCGCACCCGCCCTACCGCAACCCCGGCCTGATCTCCTCCACCAGTTTCGCGAACCGGTACGACAGCCCCTTCGTGACCACGATCTGCTTCAGGTAGTTCAGCGACGTGATCGCGGCGGGGATGCCGGAGATGGCGGTGGGGATCGAGGCGAGGCGGGTGGCGAGCTGGATGGTCTTGTCCATCGCCGAGTAGTTCGTCGAGCGGAGGTCGTTGGCGAAGTCGCTCTGGTAGGCGATGGTGAGGAGGTAGATGTCGGCCACCAGCTCGCGGAAGCGCATCTCGCTGCCCCAGGCGAAGCAGTTGCCGTTGCGGACGTTCTCGAGGAACTCCTGTACCGTGTCGCCCTTTGAGACCGTGTGAACTTTCGCGACGTGCTTGAGCGTATGCGCGTCCGACCCGCCTACCATCGAGATCGGCCTGCCGTGCTCGTGCTTCACGTGCTCGACCAGCTGCTGCACCATCTTGTTGTGTACCGAGGCCATGGCGCCGTTCATGACCTCGAAGATGGAGAACATCTCGATCAGCTCGCTGATGTAGCGGCCGGCCACGTTTTTCATCCGGTAGTTCTGAAAAAGGTGGTTGATCCCGAAGATCAGGTTCTGCGACTTCAGGTAGGGGATGAGCTCGCGGATGTTCGGCCGGAGGCGCTGGATCTCGCGGTGCTGCTCCTCGTTCAAGCCCCACACCCCGATATGGATGCGCTGGCTCGTCTCGGGGAAATACGTTTCCACCTCTTCACCGATGAAGAAATCCGTCATGTCCGGATACTTGTTCAGCAGGTAGAGCGCACCATCGATCGAATCGTGGTCCGTGAGGGTGACGTAGGACATCCCTCGTTCTTTCGCAATCCGGTAGACATCCTCGGGCGGGTTGTAGCAGTCTCGCGTGTTCGCCCGGCGGAAGTACTTGAAGACGGAGTACCGGCTGTGGCAGTGCAGGTCTGCACGCTTCATCGTCGGGTCCGAGAAGGGTTCCGTATCCGACGTAACGGCTTCGATCATCGACTCTGCCAAGCGATCAGGATGATTGTTCAACCAGTGGGCATTTTCTACAATTCGCGTGCCGCGTGGTTGAGCGGGTGTGAGTGTAGCTCAACAGCAAAGGACGAATGGCACAATCCGCAAAGGGTAAAGCGCATCTCAACCAGACGTCGCAGGACTGGGTGGAGCTCGACGTTCCCAGCCGCCTGCCGATCATTCCGCTCGTCTCCTCGGTCCTCTTTCCGGGAGGCGTGCTCTCGCTTCAGGTCGGCATCGACCGCAACGTCCGCCTGCTCAAGAGCCTCCCCGACGACCAGAACCTGATCGCCGCCTTCTGCCAGAAGACCGGCGACAAGGAAAACCCGCGCGCCGAGGACCTCTCGCAGATCGGCGTACTGGCGGCCATCGTCCAGCGGTTGCCGCTCTCGGCCGACCGGTACCAGCTCTTCCTCCAGGGGAGGCAGCGCGTCGAGCTCGTGCAGATGCTGCAGAACGAGCCGTACTTCGAGGCCAAGCTCCGCGAAGTCGCGCCGAAGCCGATCCCGAAGAGCGTGAAGACCGAGGCGCTGATGCACCGCGCCATGTCCCTCTTCGAGAAGCTCGTGGAGAGCGACGCGAAGTACTCGAAAGAGCTGCTCAACATCCTGCAGATGAACATCGCCGAGGGGCCGGACACGTTCGCCGACCTCCTCTCCGGCTTCGTCAACTTCCCGCTCGAGGAGAAGCAGCTCCTGCTCGAGACCGTGAACCCGATCGACCGGATCGAGCTGCTCAACGACTGGATCTCCCGCGACCTCGGCCGGGCCACGGTCGACCGCGACCTGCACCGCCAGATCCAGAGCTCCATCGACCGCCGCGAGCGCGAGACCTACCTGCGCGAGCAGATGCGCATCATCCAGGACGAGCTGGGGGAGACGAACGCCGCGGAGCGTGAAGCCGATACGTACCGCGACCGCGTCGAAGCGCTGCCGATCGCCGAAGACCACAAACAGCAGCTGCGCCGCGAAGTGCAGCGCATGGGACAGCTCTCGCCCTCCTCATCCGACTACGCGGTGATCAAAGGGCATCTCGACACCGTCTTCCAGATGCCCTGGACGCAGCAGACCGAGGACCGGCTGGACCTCGTGAAAGCCGAGGAGATCCTCGACCAGCGGCATCACGGGCTGGAGAAGGTCAAGGAGCGCGTGCTGGAGTTCCTGGCCGTGCTCAAGCTCAAGGGCGACCTGAAAGGGCCGATCCTCTGCTTCACCGGCCCCCCGGGCGTCGGCAAGACCTCCCTCGGCGCCGCGATCGCCGACGCGCTCGGGCGCAAGTTCGTGCGCATGGCCGTCGGCGGCGTGACCGACGAATCGGAGATCCGCGGTCATCGCAAGACGTACATCGGCGCGATGCCGGGGAAGCTCATCTCCAGCTACATCCAGGTCGGCGTCAACAACCCGCTGATCATGATCGACGAGATGGACAAGGTCGGGAAAGACTTCCGCGGCGATCCCGCCTCGGCGCTCCTGGAAGTGCTCGACCCGAAGCAGAACGTTGCCTTCGTCGACCGCTATCTCGAGATCCCGTTCGACCTCTCGCACACGCTCTTCATCTGCACCGCGAACATGCTCGACCTGATCCCGGGGCCGCTGCGCGACCGCATGGAAGTGATCCGCCTCTCCGGCTACACCGAGAACGAGAAGCTCGCCATCTCCAAGGATCACCTCATCCCGGAGTTGCTGGAGAACCACGGCCTCGGCGCGGAACAGGTGCAGTTCGAGGACGACGCGATCCTGCTCATGGTGCGCGACTACACGGCCGAAGCGGGCGTGCGCAACCTCGAGCGCAACCTCGCCACGGTGCTGCGCAAGATCGCGCGCAAGGTCGCGGCGCCGGACGCGGTGCCGGAGACGTACGTCGTCAAAAAGGACGACATCGAGTCCTACCTCGGCCTGCCGAAGTTCGAGCACGAGTTCGCGGAGCGGCATCCGGAGATCGGCGTCACCACCGGTCTGGCCTGGACGCAGTTCGGCGGCGAGATCATGTTCATCGAGGCGACGCGCATGCCCGGCACCGGCCGCACCACCGTCACCGGCCAGCTCGGCGACGTCATGCGCGAATCGGTGTCGGCGGCGTATTCCTACGTCCGCTCCAAGGCCCACGAGCTGGAGATCGACGACAAGAAGTTCGCCGAGCACGACATCCACATCCACTTCCCGGCCGGCGCGATCCCGAAAGACGGCCCCTCCGCCGGTGTGGCCATCGCTACCTGCATCGCCTCGGTGATGGGGGAGCGGCCGGTGCGCCACGACGTGGCCATGACGGGGGAGATCACGCTCCGCGGCAAGGTGCTGTCGGTCGGCGGCATCAAGGAGAAGGTGATGGCCGCGCACCGCGCGAACATCCAGCTGGTGGTGCTGCCGGAAGGGAACCGTAAGGACCTGCAGGAGGTGCCGGAGGAGACCAGGAAGAACCTCAAGTTCGTCTTCGCGCAGCGCGTCGAGGACGTCTGGAAGGAAACGTTGATCCCGCTCTTCGTCGCGAAAGTCGACGACCGTAAGTACGACGAAGCCGAGTACCGCGCCGACAAGGAACGCCAGGTCGCGCATCACGACGAGCAGAGCGAGCGGGCCGAGCGCAGATGAAGCGAGGCTGTCTCGACAACCTGTTTTTCAGTGCGCTGCTGCTGATCGTGTTCGGCGGCAGCACGTACTTCTGGTTCACGTACTTCGTGAAGGGCCGCTCGCTGCCGACGCCGAACCTGATCGGCCGCTCCGTGAGCGACGCGCGCAGGATCGCCCAGGACCTCGGCGTCGAGCTGCAGGTGGACGAGGAGCGCCGCCGCAACTCCGACAAGGTGCCGGTCGGCCACGTGGTCTGGCAGAACCGCAACCCGGGCGCGACGAGCTTCATCAAGCGCGGCTCCACGGTGCGCGTGGAGCTCAGCGCCGGACCGCTGGTCCTGCGCGTCCCCGACTTCGCCGGCGTGACGCCCGGCACCGGCATGCTCCGTCTCGGCCAGCAGAACCTGAAGCTGGCCAACCTTTCCTACATCCAGACCGACGGCACCGGCATCCTGGCCGCCGACCCGCCGAAAGACACGGTGGTCGCGCCGCAGAGCCCCGTCTCGCTCCTCGTGGCCACCCCTCCGCCGCCGGTGCAGTACGTGATGCCGGACCTGATCGACAGGCCGCTCGACACGGTCCGCCTGGCGCTCGAAAGCCGCGGCCTGAACGTCGCAACGGTAAAGTACGAGGCGTATCCCGGAATCGCGGATGGCATAATCATCCGCCAGTACCCCCTCCGCGGCGCCCCGGTCAGCACGAGAGACCCGATCTCGGTGGTCGTGTCGAGAGGGGAGGAGACGGGGGGGTTCGCTCCGGTGGCTGGTCCGGAAGTCAGCGTCCCGGAGGCGGCAACCGCCACGCAGTGATGGTGTCGGGTGTCAGGTGTCTGGGGCTTTACGTCCAGGCGAAACACCCCAGATACCTGACACCTGACACCCTACAACATGATCAAGATCGCCCCCAGCCTCCTCTCCGCCGACTTCGCCAACCTCGCCTCCGAGCTGGAGACGGTGGCGAATGCCGATCTGCTCCACCTCGACGTCATGGACGGCCACTTCGTGCCGAACATCACCATCGGGCCGCCGATCGTCAAGGCGTTGCGGTCGCGGACGAAGCTGCCGTTCGACTGTCACCTGATGATCTCGAACCCGCAGCAGTACATCCCGGCGTTCATCGACGCGGGGGCGGACATGATCTCGATCCACGTCGAGACCGAGCCGCATCTCCAGCGCGCGCTGCAACTGATCCGGGACGGCGGGGCGAAGGCGGGCATCGCCATCAACCCCGCCACGAGCGCCGAAACGCTCTCCACGGCCATCGAGTTCTGCGACTACATCCTGGTCATGACGGTCAACCCAGGCTTCGGCGGGCAGAAGTTCATCGAACCTTGTCTGCCCAAGATCCGTCATATCGACAGACTCATACGCGAGCGGGGGCTGCGGGTGGAGATCGAGGTGGACGGCGGCATCGACGAGCGGACCGCTCCGATGGTCGTGAGCGCCGGCGCCTCGATTCTGGTTGCGGGCTCGGCGGTTTTTGGCCGCGAAGACCGTCCTGCTGCAATGGAGTCGCTCCGGACCGCTGTTAGCACGTTGAAGATTTAGGGGGAACTCTCTTGAAGCTCAGACATCTGATTCTCATGCTCGCGACGCTGCTGGTGCTCGCGGCGTGCAACCGCGGCCCGCGCGTCTACCGCCCGGTCGTCGATCCCGAACTGCTCAACCTCTCCAAGGATCAGCTGTTCCAGAAGGCGGAGGACCAGTTCGGCCGCGAGAAGTGGCAGCGCGCGCGCACCTACTTCTCCCACCTCTACGAGACCTATCCGAACGATCCCCTCGGCCGCCGCGCGCTGCTGCGCATCGCCGACACGTATTACGAGCAGGGCGATCCGGTGAACCTGGTCGAGGCGCAGTACAAGTACCGCGACTTCATCAACCGCTATCCCACCTCCGAGCAGGCCGACTACGCGATGCTGCGCATCGCCATGACCTCCTACAAGCAGATGGAGCGTCCGGACCGCGACCAGCAGAAGACGCGCGAGGCGCTCGAGAAGTTCGACGACATGCTGCGCACGTACCCGAACAGCGCCCTCAAGGCCGAAGCGACGGAGCGGCGGCAGGAAGTGCTGGACCGGTTGGCGAAGCACGAGCATCTCGTGGCCCGCTTCTACACGAAGCGCGGCAGCTGGAACGCGGCCGTGCAGCGCCTCAACTTCCTGATCGACACCTACCCGAACTACGCCGACCGCGCCGGGGCCTTCTACGATCTCGGTACGGCTCTCGCACGCCTGGGGCGCGACGGTGAGGCACGCCTCTACTTCGAGCGCGTCGTCACCGAGTTCCCGGAAAGCGATTACGCCAACCGGGCCAAGCAACGCCTGGGCGACATCAAAGCATGAAGAATCTGGCCGTTCTCGCCGTCCTGATGCTCTCCGCCGCCTGCACGTCCACCATGGACGATGACGGGCCGGAACCGGTGACCGCCCCCCAGGCCGTCACCGATCCCGCGCTCACGCAGAGCGTGAACGCGATGCAGACCCAGCTCACGGAGCTGCTCGAGCGGATGGACGTGATGAACAGCCGGCTGGCGCAGGTGGAAAGTGGAGCGGTTGCCGCCCCGGCCGCCGTCGCCGCCGCACCCGTAACCGCTCCGGCACGGGCACGGACACAGAGTGTCCCGCAAGCCGCAACACCCCAGACACCCGACACCCGAAACCAATCCCCCGCCGAGCCTCCCCAACGCGCCGTCGTCGGCGCCGCGCTCGCCGAGAGCTACCGCCAGGCCATCATGCTCTTCGGCCGCGGGCGGCACAGCGAGGCGCGGCGCGGGTTCGAGGCGGTCTTCGAGGCCGACTCCGGCGGCGACCTGGCCGACAACGCGCTCTTCTGGATCGGCGAGACCTACTTCGCGGCCGGTGACCTCAACAACGCCGTCCGCTACTACACGCGCGTCGTGAACGAGTACGCCGACCAGAACAAGGCCCCCGACGCGATGTTCAAGACCGCCCTCGCGCAGGCGAAGACCGGCGACCTCGCGCTCGCGCGGCGCACGCTCCAGCAGGTGATCGAGCGCTACCCCTACTCGAGCACCGCCTCCTCTGCCAAAGCCGAGCTGCAACGGATAAAGTATTGATGCATGGCTGAAGAAACCGAAAGTGGCGCGACCCTTCTCGCGCGGCGCGAATACGGACGCGCGGTGCCGCTCCTCAAGCGCGAGCACGAGAAGTATCCCTCCAACCCCCGCATCCGCCTCCAGTACGCCGACGCCCTCGCCGGCGCCGGGATGAGCGACGAAGCGGTCGAGCAGTACGAGGCCACCGCCAAGTACTACGAGGACAACGGCCTGACCGTGCAGGCCATCGCCGTCCGCAAGAAAGGCGAGAAACTGCGCGACCAGCTCCCCAAGCCGGCCGCCGACGAGGCGGGGAAGACCGAGCCGCTGTTCTCCCGTCCCGTCCCCAAGAGCGCGCTCTTCGAGGTGCTGAGCGACGTCGAGCGCGAAGCGATCGTGAAAGAGATGGAGCTCGAGACGCATGACGAGGGGAGCGTCGTCCTCAACGAAGGCGATCCCGGCACCTCGATGTATCTCATCGCTTCCGGCGAGGTGAAGGTCTACACGCGCGGCACCGGCCCCGGGGCCGGTTCGCTCTACCTGGCCCGCCTCGGCGAAGGGGATTTTTTCGGCGAGGTGAGCGTTCTGAGCGGCAAGCCTCGCACCGCGACCATCACCGCGTCGCAGCGCACCGAGCTGTTGCGCCTCGACAAGTCGAAGCTCGACGGCGTCCTCTCGAAGCATCCCGGCATCCGGAAAGTGCTCGACGAGTTCTACAAGAAACGCGCTGCGCACACGGTCGAGGCGATGATCGACAGCCTGAAAAAGAGATGATTCTTCCGATCCGCAAATACGGCGACGACGTGCTCCGCCACCCGACCGAGCCGGTCGCGGAGATCGACGCCTCGATCCAGCAGCTCATCGAGGACATGATCGACACCATGTACGCCGCCCCCGGCGTCGGCCTGGCCGCGAACCAGGTCGGCGTGTCGAAGCAGCTCATGCTCATCGACCTCTCCGTCGGCAAGCGCCCCGGCGAGTGCTACGTCTTCATCAACCCCGAGATCGTCGAGTCCGTGGGGGAGATTACGGAAGAGGAAGGGTGCCTTTCGATCCCGGATTTCGTCGAAGTGGTCACCCGCCCCGAGCGCGTGAAGCTCCGCTACCTCGACCGCAACGGCGAGCAGCGCGAGATGTGGGGCGAAGGGCTCATGGCCCGCGCCATGTGCCACGAGATCGACCACCTCCGCGGCACCCTCTTCGTCGACCACCTGCGCGGCTTCAAGAAGGACCGCATCCTGAAGAAGATCGCCAAGCTGGCCAAGTCGGGGATGTGGTACTGACGCTGCCGAAGGCAGCGTCAGTACCATCCCGAGCAAAGCGAGGGATCCGGGCGGGGGAGCGCGCAACAACGCCGGCCGGCCCGATCCTTCGGCGTCTTCGCGCCTCAGGATAACGGGTCCGCGCTTCGCGCAGACCCGTTACAATCCGCGCCGATGCGTGTCAAAGCGATCGTCACGGAGATCCAATCGCTCGCGCCGAGCGTCCTTCAACTCACCGTCTCGTTCGAAGAGGCGTTCCAGTTCAAGCCCGGCCAGTGGGTGAGCTTCCGCTTTCCTGAAGGCGTCTCGCGCGCCTACACGATCGCGTCCGCGCCGCAGCGCCCCGAGGCCGTGCAGCTCTGCGTGCGCACCGGACCGGGGAAGGGTGGGGAAGCGCTGCGCCACCTCGAAGCGGGTGCCGAGGTGTCGGTCGACGGCCCGTACGGCGACTTCTTCATCCCCGACGGCGACACCCGCAATGTCGTCTTCATCGCCGGCGACGTCGGCATCGCCCCGATCCGCAGCAACGTCCTCCACCTCCTGGCGGAGAAAGACCCGCGCAAAATCATCGTGCTCTACGAGCCCGACCAGCGCCACATCCTCTACGCCGGCGACTTCGACCCCCTCGCCCGCAACGGCGACATCGTCCACGAAAGCGGCCCGATCGAAACCCTCGTGGAGCGCAACCGCACCGCGATCAAGGAGTCGATCGTCCTGGCCGCCGGATTCGACCCGTTCCTCGACCGCGTGAAAGCGGCGCTGCGCTCGATCGAAGCCGACTCGGATGGGGCGATCACGGAGACGTTCGGTCCGGAGCCGTAGTAAGCTCTGCGCGTCCCCACCCGCCCAGGTCCTTTCCGGCGTCTCCTCGCCCGCGTAGCGGGGGAGAGATCAATAGCCCCCGGCTTCAGCCGGGGGAATCGGGGGCCGCCGATCGAGCCCGCGTAGCGGTCGACAGAACTCTTTCGGCCGCTACGCGGACTCGACTCTGTACCCGCCATTTCCCCCGGCTGAAGCCGGGGGCTATTGATCTGACCCGCCTACGGCGGCGTACCACGCTGTTTGTCATCTTGAGTTTGCGACGAGAGAGGCCTGTTATGGAGTGCGGTAACGCGAGTTACCGCTCTTCCTGTTTTTGTTCGTCCTGTAACGCGACCAGGTCCAGCCTTCGCTCGTGCCACCCGGCGAGATTGCACCAGCCACGGTTTTGCTGCACAAACAGAAGCAGTCAGAGCGGTAACTGGCGTTACCGCACTCCATAAAGCGTCACGAGCGGCGGTGACAAATAACACTTGCGGCGGAAGCCGGGGGCTCAGGATGAGCGGTTAGAAACTACCGCAGCCACCCCGGCATCACGCCCTGCCGCCGTGCGTCCTCGCGGAACTGTTCGTACGCGCTGACCGCGCGCGTCACGCGCAACTGGGCGTAGGGGATCTGGTCGAGCGTGCGTTGGAGTTGGGTGGTCTGGTAGCTGAACTGGCGCGGGCGGTATCCGAGGGAGATGAACCCGTGGATCTGCGAGCGCAGCTCCTCGGCGCGCGTCTCGAGCAAGGCAACCTCCTCGTTCGCGCGGCGCACCGACTCCTCATGGGTGCGGGCCTCGCGGCGCCAGCGGTTCTCTTCGTCGCGCTGTTCGCGCGCTTCCTCGCGGGACGGCGGGGGCGGGATCTCCTTCGGGATCGGCAGCGGGTCCTGGGCCACGCCGGCGTGATTCTTCTCCAGCTCCGCCAGCAGCCGCCGGCGCTCTTCCTCGGAGACGGCGAGGCGGCGGCGGACCTTCTTCTCCTCTTCGGACTGCGTCTCCTGCCTGTCGATGCGCTCCACTTCACTCGCGGGGAGCGAGTAGAAAACGCCGTTCGAGCGGAAGATCACCACGCCCTTCTCTTCGCGCACCGTTCCGTGCACGGCGATGCGGTCGCCGGAGCGCAGCACGATCGTCGACGTGAGCGTGAGCAACAGGAGCAGGGCGTTCATGAGTATTTAGATTACTCTTCCGCCTCCGAATATGCCCAACTGGCTCCACCTGTTCACCAACCTGTTCTACCACCTCGGCCTCGCGGTCTGGATCGGCGGCACGCTGGTCCTCGGCGCGCTGGTCGCCCCGGCGCTCTTCCGCGCCCTGCCGCGGCTGGAGGCGGGCGGCATCTTCGGCCCGATTCTCCGCCGCTTCGCCCGCGTCCGCGTCGCCGCCCTGCTGGTCACGATCGCTGCCGCGGCCGTGAAGTACGCGATCTGGGAAAGCAGTGCCACGCTCTGGATCGCCGTCCGCTGGGCGGCGCTCCTGTTCATGGCCGCCACGCTCGTCTACGAGGTCGGCTATCTGGAGCGCACCCTGGAGGCGCGCAGACTGCATCTCACCCCGGACATGCCCGAGGATCACCCGCAACGCCGTGAGTTCAACGTGCTGCACAAACGTGCAGAAGGACTGCTGAAGGGGTCAGTGCTCGCGGCCGTCGTCGCGATGCTGCTGAGCTAGAATCCCCTCGACCGACATGGGAAGTAGCGAGCCGCACACACACATCCACTGGCTGTTGATCGCCATCACCTGCGGCGTCTTCTACCTCATGTTCGACGCCCTGCGCTCGTTCGCGCTGCAGCTCAGCCCCGTGCGCCTGCGCCGGCTCAGCACCGACACGGACGAAGGGATGGGCCGCTGGACCTACTTCGACAGCGCCGACTTCCAGCTGATCAGCGGCGCGCTGCTTCAGGCCACGCTGGTCATCGGCGCCGGCGCGACGACCATGCTGTTCGACGAGTACACCATCGGCAGCGCCGTCTTCATGAGCGTCGCCATCTGGGTGGTCCTGGTCGTCGGCTGGAAGTTCGTCCTCGCCCTCGTCCCGGAGCACACCGGCGAAGTGGTGCTGCGCGCGCTGCTGCCGTTCTCGCGCTTCATCTACTACGTCTTCTGGCCGCTGCTCTTTCCTCTGCGCAAGCTGCTCGAGCGCCTCGACCGCAACCAGGACGATGACGACGAGGAAGAAGAGATCACCGACGAGCAGGTGCAGGCGTACATCGACGTCGGCGAGGAAGAGGGGATCATCGAGCCTTCCGAAGGGCGGATGCTGCAGTCGATCGTCGACTTCGGCGACCGCCTGGCGCACGAGATCATGACCCCGCGCATCGACGTGTTCGCGTTCGACGCACGCCGCCCGATCGAGGAAATCGCGAAGCTCTTCAGCGAATCGAAGTACGCGCGCATCCCGATCTACCAGCAGAGCATCGACCAGATCACCGGCATCGTGCACATCAAGGACCTCTTCGAATCGATCCTGAAGGGGGAGAACCGCACCGTCGTCGAGATGGCGCGTCCGCCGTACTTCGTGTCGGAGACGAAGAAGGTCTCGGAGCTGCTGCGCGAGTTCCAGACCGAGCACCTGCAGATCGCGGTGGTGGTCGACGAATACGGCGGCACGGCCGGCATCATCACCACCGAGGACATCATCGAAGAGATCGTCGGCGAGATCGCGGACGAGCACGAGGACGAGGAAGCGAGCATCGTCGAAATCGGCGACGGCACCTGGATGGTCAGTGGCCTGTTCCGCGTGGAGACGCTCGAAGAGCGCCTCGACGCCGAGCTCTCCGGGGAGGACTACGAGACCGTGGCCGGCATGATCTTCACCACCCTCGGCCGCGTCCCCGCCACCGGCACGGTCGTGAGAAAGAACGGCTGGCTCTTCGAAGTGGAGCGCGCCGACCGGAGGAGGATCTACCGCGTGAACGTACGCAAGGATCCGCATCCGCGAGACGAGGACGGAGACGAAGAATGAGCACCCGCTTCGGCGTCATCGCCATCGTCGGCCGTCCGAACGCCGGCAAGTCGACGCTCCTCAACCGGATCCTCGGGCAGAAGGTCTCGATCGTCTCGGACAAGCCGCAGACGACGCGCAACCGCATCGTCGGCATCCTCAACGACGAGCGCGGCCAGCTCGCGTTCCTCGATACGCCGGGCGTGCACAAGCCGCTGCACCGGCTGAACGTGCGGATGATGGATCACGTCCGCTCCGCGCTCTCCGAGGCGGACGTCGTGGTGTTGATCGTCGACGCGAGCGAGCAGTTCGGCAAGGGCGACCAGTACGTGCTGGAGATGCTGCGCGCGGAGAAGCAGTCGAACCCCGAGGCGAAGATCTTCGCGCTGCTCAACAAGATCGACCTCCTCAAGAAGCACAAGCTCCTGCCGCTCCTCGAGCAGTACCACGGCTTCGGCATCTTCGACGAGCTGGTGCCGATCTCCGCCGCCACCGGCGACGGCGTCGAGGAGCTGAAGACGCTGCTCTTCAAAAACGTCGAAGAGGGCGCCGCGCGCTACCCGACCGAGGACTACACGACGCAGCCGGAGCGCTTCCTGGCGTCGGAGCTCGTCCGCGAGAAGGTCCTGCACCACACCGCCGACGAGCTGCCCTACACGACCGCCGTCAACGTCGACCGCTTCGAGGAAGACGAGGAGAGCGGCATGATCAGCATCTGGGCCACGATCTTCGTCGAGCGCGACTCGCAGAAGGGGATCATCGTCGGCAAGCAGGGCTCCATGATCAAGCGCATCGGCACCGAGGCGCGCACCGAGCTCGAGACCATCCTCGGCGTCAAGGTCTTCCTCGACCTCCACGTGACGTCCCACCCCGGCTGGCGCGAGGACGAACGCTTCCTCGGCGAACTGGAGTGGCCGCTGGGAAAGTAGGACTTGGGGTGTAAGGGCGGCGAAAAGGATTCGCAAAGGCGGGTTCCTTCATTAACATGGCGCCAGTTCGCCCAGTTCGTTTCCGCAGAAAGTCGAGGAGGCTTCATGCCAGGTACACGGGTATCACGCATTCTTCTCTTGTTATCGGTTTGTCTACTTGCCGCTCCATTCGCATTCGCGCAGCAGACCGGCTCGATCAGCGGACGGGTGACGGCCACCGACGGCTCGTTCCTTCCGGGCGTGACGGTCGAAGCGCGTTCCACCGTCCTTCCTCAGCCCCGCACCACCGTCACCTCGGAAACGGGTGAATACCGCCTGCCGCTGCTCCCGGTCGGGCGCTACACGGTCACGTACACGCTGGCCGGGATGGACACCGTCACCCGCGGCGTCGACGTCCAGCTCGGGCTGGACAACGAGACCAGCGTTTCCCTCGGCGTCGGTGCTCTCAGCGAGAACATCACCGTCACCGCGGATGCGTCACTGGTCGACATCGATTCGACCGAGGTCAAGACGGCCGTCTCCGAGCAGCTCATCCAGGAGCTCCCGGTCGGCCAGAACTATCGCGACCTGATCAAGCTCGCACCTGCGGTCACGTACACCGAGGAGTTGGTGCGCGGTCCCAGCGCCGGCGGCTCGGGGCAGGACAACGTCTACAACTTCGACGGCGTGAACGTCACCCTTCCGCTTTTCGGCACGCTGGCCTCGGAAGCGGCGGCGCACGACGTCGAGCAGATCTCGATCCTCAAGGGCGGCGCCAAGGCGCTGGACTTCAACCGCGCCGGCGGCTTCCTGTTCGACTCCGTCAGCAAGTCGGGTACGTCCGAGCTCGACGGCATGATCAGCTACCAGATCCAGAACGACGCGCTCACGTCCGACGTCACGACCGGCACCCTCGCCACGTACGACCGCGACCGCGCCTGGGCGACGCTGAACATCGGCGGCCCGATCCTCCGCGAGCGCCTCTTCTTCTACGGCTCCTACTACCGTCCGACCGTCACCGACGAGTCGAGCGCCAATGCCTACGGCCCGACTCCGGACTACGAAGACACGCGCAACGAATACTTCGGCAAGCTGACGTACACGCCTACTCAGTCGCTGCTGTTCAACGGCAGCTACCGTGATTCGGAGCGCACCGAGCTCGCCGCGAGCATCGGACCGCGCGAAGCCGGCAGCGCCGGCGCCGGCAACGATGCCGGTCTCCGCATCGGCATCTTCGAAGGCTCCTGGATCATCAACAACAACAGCTTCGCCACGGTGAAGTGGACCGACTTCGCGAACGAGACCACCGGCCGTCCGAACAATCCGCTGGACGTGCCGATCTCCACCACCCTCGGCACCCGTCTCGATCTCGCGAACCTGCCCTCCCTCGGCTACTTCAGCGTTCCCGCCCCGATCGCGAACAACACCGCCTTCAACGAGTTCATCGCGCCGCTCATCAACCAGTACGGCTACATCGACGCGAACACCGGCCTGCGTACCGGCGGCGGCGCGGTCGGCAGCTACTTCCAGTTCGACCAGAACGACTTCTTCCGTGAAGAGATCCAGGCGAACTACGACGTCACCATCGGCAGCCTCATCGCCCACGACGTGCACGTCGGCGCGCAGCGCACCGTCGATACCGAGCACCTGCTCCGCCGCTCGAACGGCTGGGGACAGATCACGGTCCCGGGCGGCCGCACCACCTGCCCGGCGCGCGTCACCACCTGCGCGGGCCAGCAGATCTTCTACCAGGCCATGTTCCAGCAGCAGTCGCTCGGCAGCGTCCCGGTGATCGAGTCCGAGGTCGAGGTGGTCAACGTCGAGCTCAACGACACCATCCGCTGGGCCGACTGGTCGTTCAACGTCGGCGCGGTCGTCAGCCAGGACACGTACTTCGGCCAGGGCCTCCGCGAAGCGGACACGATCTCCGGCTACGAAGCGGCGGTGGGCAATCGCTACGAGATGCACAAGATCGACTTCTTCGAGCAGTTCCAGCCGCGCCTCGGCGTGACGTACTCCTACAACGGCCAGGACAACGTCTACGGCAGCTACGCTCGTTACCATCCCTCCGCGAGCTCGCTTCCGCGTGCCGCGTCGTGGGCCCGTAACCTCGCCGCGAACATCAACGCCTACTTCGACGTCACCGGCGCCCTGATCGGCGTCGACCCGATCGCCGGCTCGGCGGGCAAGCTGTTCCAGGAAGGGATCAAGCCGCGCAAGGTCGAGGAGGTGCTGATCGGCACCTCGCAGCAGATCACGAGCGGTCTCTCCGCGCGTGTGTACGGCCGCTACCGCCATACGACCCGCTTCTGGGAAGACACCAACAACAACAACCGCTTCCTCGCGAACGCCCCGGTCGGCGTCCCGCGCGCGTTTTACGTGGAAAACCTGCCCGAGAAGCTGGCCCAGATCGGCACGGGCGGCACGAACAACAGCTACGTCATCGCGGAGCTCGACGGCTCCTTCACGAAGTACTTCGAGGCCACCACCGAAGCCGACTGGCGCGCGGGCAATGCCACGGTCAAGGGGTCGTACACGTTCAGCCACTACTACGGCAACTTCGACCAGGACAACACCACCTCGGTCAACGACATGAACACGTTCGTCGGCTCGTCGCTCATCGCGGACGCGGCCGGCCGCCAGCTCTGGGACTTCCGCGAGGGCCGTCTGCGCGGCGACCGCCCGCACCTCCTGAAGGTCTACGGCACCTACCAGCTGCCGTGGAACGCGACCGTCGGTGCGTTCGGGCTCTACCAGTCGGGCCACCCGTGGGAGCACTGGAGCTACGAGCCGTACGTCGCCCTCACGGCCAGCACCAGCGACTCGGGCCGCTACGCCGAGCCCGCGGGACGCCGCCGCACCCCGTCGCACACGCAGGTCGACTTCAGCTACACGCAGAACATCGGCATCTTCGGCGGCCGCAACTTCCAGCTCGCCGCGGAAGTCTTCAACGTGTTCGACAGGCAGACGGGCTACAACCCGCAGCCTGCCGTCCACGCCATCGACTTCGGCCAGTTCCGCTCCTTCTACGCCCCCCGCCGCATCCAGCTCGCGGCCCGCTTCTACTTCTAAGATTCATCCATCCAGGCAGCACGAAAAGGCCCGGCGGAAACGCCGGGCCTTTTTCGTTATCCTGTCGCGGCTTGTTCCGGATCGCGATCCATCCCGACCGCATCGGCCTCGCTCACGATCCGGAACGCTCGTTCTCGGACCGCTGGCTCGAACTGCTGACCTGCGCCGGACATGAGGCCCGCGTCGTCGACGCGTTCGCGCCCGACTTCGTCGAGCAACTGGGCGGCTGCGATGGCTTCCTCTGGTGGTTCCCGCCGACCGCGTTCCCCCGCGACTGCGGTAAGCGGCTCATGACGGCGCTGTCGCACGCGGGCAAGCTCGAGGTGTTTCCCGACTGGCGGGTGGTGTGGCACTTCGACGACAAGATCGCGCAGAGCTACTTCCTGCGCGCAGCCGACATCCCGGTGCCGCGGACGTGGGTCTTCTGGCGCAAGAGCGACGCGCTCGCGTTCTGCCGCGACGCGGAGTACCCGCTGGTGATGAAGCTGGCGTCCGGCTATCGCTCGAACAACGTCGCGCTGCTGCGCGACAGGAACGAAGCGAAGTATTGGATCGGGAGGATGTTCGGCGACGGCCTGACGGCGCTCCGCCGGCACACGTATCGCGACCTCCGCCGCTTCTTCGGCGGCCCGCCGCCGGAGAAGAACTATTTCCTGGTGCAGGAGCTCGTCGCCGGCAACGCCTTCGATACGCGCATCACCGTGATCGGCGACCGCGTCTTCGCCTTCCGCCGCTTCAACCGCCCGGACGATTTCCGCGCGAGCGGCAGCGGCAACGTCGACGTCGATCCCTCGCAGATCGCTCCCGACGCACTACGGCTGGCCGTCCGCACGGCCCGCGCTCTCGGCGCACATTCGCTCTGCATCGATATCCTCCGCCGCGAGGGAGAGCCGGTCGTCAGCGAATTCAGTTTCTTCTACGAAGGCTGGGGCGTCCGCAACTGCCCCGGCCACTGGCTGGCCCGCGGCGACGAACTGGAGTGGGTGGAAGGTCAGACCGCGCCCGAGGACGCAATTCTCGAGGATTTTCTGGAGCGGCTGGAGGGTGCCGGCTCCAACTAGCTAGCCGCCGAAGACGGCGGTCTCCCCTGAAGTGGCGAGGGGATCTCGGCAAGGCGCGACGGCGCGCCTACTCCTGGCCGCCCACCATGCCCATGCGCACTGCAAAGCGCACGAGTCCTGTCAGGTCGTGGATGTCGAGGCGCTTCATGACCTGGTTGCGGTGCGTTTCCACGGTGCGGTAGCTGAGGCCAAGCTGGCGGGCGATGTCTTTGCTCGTGTGGCCCTCGGCGACCAGCTGCAGGATTTCACGTTGTCGCGGCGTCAGGGCCGCGAGGGGGTCGGGGGTGCCGCCGGTGCGGCTGACGTATTCGTCGACCACACGCTTCGACACGGCGGGGCTGAGATACGTCTCGCCGCGGGCCACGGCACGCACCGCCAGTTCCAGCTCCGCGACCGCTGCTCCTTTCAGCAGATATCCCGCCGCCCCGGCACGCAGCGCCTGCAGGACGTACTCCTCCGAGGTGTGCATGGAAAGAATCAGGACGCGCATGCGCGGGTAGAGCTTCGCGAGCCGCGCCGCGACCTCCAATCCATTCAGGCCGGGCATGCCGATGTCGAGCAGCACCACGTCCGGCTGGAGCGTCTGCGCGAGTTGCAACGCCTCCTGTCCATCGCCCGCCTCACCCGCGACCTCCACGCCCGCCAGCTCCTGCAGCAGGCCGCGGATGCCCGCGCGGATGAGCGTGTGGTCGTCGGCGAGCAGAACGCGAACCGGGTTCATACGGACTCCGCGTTCGCCAGCGGCACGTTGGCGGTGATGGTCGTCCCGGCGCCCGGGACGCTTTTCACCTGGAGCGTTCCGCGCGTATACGACACGCGCTCCTCCATGCCCAGGAGGCCTAGCGATTCGCCGCGCAAGGCGCGGTCGCGTGCGGCGGCGACGTCGAAGCCGATGCCGTCGTCGCGCACGTTCAACTCGACCTCTCCCGCGCCGGCGTGTACGTCCAGCCAGACGTTGCGTGCGGCAGCATGGCGGGCCACGTTGGTGAACGCTTCCTGCACGACGCGGAAACAGGCCGTGGCGATGGCCGGATCGAGCGGCGGAAACTCGCCGATCGCGAGATGCAGCTCGATCCCGGTCTGCCGTGCGAACCGGTCCGCGTACCAGCGCAGCGCCGGGCCGAGGCCGAGATCGTCGAGCATCGCGGGGCGGAGATCGAGCGCCAGGTCGCGAACGGTGCCCACCGCGCCTTCGACCATCTGAATCGCCTCGCCGAGGTGTGCGGCCAGTTCCCTGTCGCCGACCGAGCGCTGCACGGAGCCGAGCTTGATCTTGACGGCGGTATGGATCTGTCCGAGCTCGTCGTGCAGCTCGACGGCGATGCGCCGGCGCTCCTCCTCCTGCACCGTGAGCAGGCGTCGCGAAAGCGCTTCCAGACGCTTTTCACTCACCCGGATCTGCTCGAGCAGGCGGGCGCGCTCGATGGCCGGCGCGGCACGGTCGACGACCATCCGCAGCAGGTCGAGCTCGTCGCCCGTGAACTGCCGCGGCGCGGCAGACGTCACCGAAATCGTGCCGATGAACTTCCCCTCCACGACCACCGGCGCGGCCATGGCCGATCTGGGCAGCAGCGGGAAAATATCCGGCCAGCCGCCCCACGCCGGCGCTTCGGGGAGCGGCAGGTCGTTGAAGATCATCGCGCGCTGCTCCTTGAGAACAGTCCCCGAGATGGGCGAGGTGATCGCGATGGGAAATGAGCGCATCGGCTCGGGCGCGAAGCCCTCGATGGCCCGCACCACGAAGTGCTGGCGTTTCTCGTCGAGGAAGAGAAGCGCCGCATGGTCGGTCTGCAGCGCCTGGCGCAAGCGCGCGAGCAGTTCCGTCAACAGCTCGTCGAGGCTCGTGTGCCCGACCGCCGTGTCGGTGATGCTCTGGATCGCGCGCAGTTTGGCCAGGGCGCTTTCCGCCGTCGCCCGCGCCGCCTCCTGCGCTTCTTCGATGCGTTTGCGCTCCGTGATGTCCACGCCGAACCCGATGATCGTGCCGTCGGAGAGGCGGAAGGTGGCCCAGCTCGTGTCGACGACCCCGCCGTCGCGCGTCCTGAGCCGGAAGTCATACCAGCGGCGGTCGGCCTGGCTGAGGAGCTTCTGGGAACGGTCCCATGATTCAGTGTCGAGGAACAGCGTCGAGATATCGAGAGCGAGCGCCTCCTCGCCCGACCAGCCGAGGCACAGCTCCCAGGCACGGTTCACACGCAGCAGCTTGCCGGTCGCGCTCCAGACCGAGATCATCACCGGCATGTGATCGAAGATCGTCAGCACGAGCTCGTGCTTGCGCAGTTCTTCGCGCTCGTATTCGTCGCGCTCGATGGCCAGGGCCAGCACGTTCGCCATCGACTGCAGGAACGCGACGTCGTCTTCCGTGAACGCGCGGCGCGTCTGCGAGTGCACGCTGAGGAGCCCCCACGTCCGGTCGCGGCTGCGGACCGCGGCGCTGAGCATCGTCACGATCGCGTAGTCGCGCAGGACCCACGACTGTTCGAACTGCCGGTCGATGCGAAGGTCGGCGACCATGAGCGGCTCCGCGTTCCGCACGACGTAATCAGCGATGCTCCCCGAGACGAGCGGAAAGGTCGCGTCGGACGGAAGCTCGTCCCAGCCGGCGCGCGCACGCTGCACCAGGTGCTCGCGCTCCCGGTCCACCTGCCACAGCAGGCTGCGGCCGGTGCCGAGCGTGCGTGCCGCGAGCTCGACCGCTTCATTCATGACCAGCGACAGATCGTGCTCCCGGATGGCCGTCTGCCCCAGCGCGGCGATCGCTGCCTGCTGCAGGTTGCGCGCGTGCAGCGAGGTATCGGCCGTGAGCAGCACTTCCCACTCGCCGTCCCGTTTCGCGAGGGCCACGTGATGATTGCGCGCGACGTCGAGCACGTCGATCACCCCCAGGGCAGAGAGGGGGTAGGAGCAGAGCAGGATCACCCGCTTCCCCACCAGCCACCGGTCCAGCGAGGCTTCGTAGCGGCGGAAAGCGCCCGAGTCTTCAAGGCGCAGCCAGCCCTTGGCGCCGCCACAGGCACGCAGCCCCGCACGTCCACGTTGCAACGCTTCGTCGAGAAGAACGCTCCACGCTTCGGTGGCCGCGGCCGCATCGAACGAGCCGTCGCGCATGTACCAGTCGTGCGCCTGGATGACCTCCACGTCCAGACCGTGCACCGCCGCGGCAGCGGCCTCCACGGTCAGCGGGTCAAAGACCAGCCACACGCACCGTTCCTGCTGCTCCAGGCCCGCGGCGAAGAACGGCACCAGCGTCTCGATGAGATCGCCGGCAGTGTGGAAGAAGTGGGAGATGTGCGTCCCCCACGGGATATCCCCGAGAGGCGCGAGGCCGCTCTTTCTCGATGACGAGGGGGTCATGGCTGCTCAGTATGGCCCGTCCCGTCCGTATACGCCTACGTGCTCACCGCCCGAAAAGTACGCGCTGCGACGGATGGGACCCGAACGGCAATGGATCTAAATTCGGTCCATGGCCAATGGGATGCAACCCTTACCGGGGCGAAACTCCGAATCGGGACCGTTCGCGGTACCGATCCGGATCCTCCTGATCGAAGACAGTACCGTCGACGCCTGCGCTCTCGAAGGGACCCTGCGCCGTTTCGCTTTTACCGTCGAGCACGTGTCGAGTCTTTCCGCCGCCGCCACGATCCTCCGCTCTTCCGCTTTCGACCTCATCCTCTCCGACCTCGGCCTGCCCGACTCCTCCGGACTGGAAACGCTCGATGCGTTGCTCGACGACGCGGGGGCCATCCCCATCGTGGTCATCACCGGCCGCGACGACGAGGCGACCGCGCTGCGTGCGGTCGCCGCGGGCGCCCAGGACTATCTGTTCAAAGGAAGCACCGACCCGAACGCGCTCGTCCGCGCGGTGCGCTACGCGGTCGAGCGCGGGAAGGCGACGGAAGGCCTGATCCGGAGCGAAGCGCGCATGCGCACGATCCTCGAAGGTGCGCTCGACGCGGTGATCGGCGTCCGGATCGACGGCCGCATCACGCGCTGGAATCGCACCGCGGAAGAGATCTTCGGCTGGTCGCGCGCGGAAGTCCTCGGGCGGCCCGTGCACGAGGTGATCGTGCCGGACCGGGATCGACCGCAGCACGAGCAGGAACTGGCGTGGTTCCGCGAGACCGGGTCGTTCCCGATGCTCGGTCGCCGCGTCGAATGGCTCGCCCTGCGGCGCGATGGGTCGGAGTTCCCGGCCGAGGTGCGCATCACGGCCGAAGCGGATGAAGAGGGGGCGACGTTCACCGTCTTCCTGGCCGACATTACCGAACGGCGGCGTGCGGAGGAGGAGCGCCGCGCCGCCGATGCAAAGTTCCGCGCGCTGGTGGAGTATGCGTCGGACGGGATTCTCACCATGGACGAGGAGCGGCGCTGCCTGTACGCCAGCCCGGCCATCTCCCGCATGTTCGGCTATTCGTCCGCCGAGATGGTGGGATGCGACCTGTTCGAGCTCATTCACCCGGACGACATGGAGTACGTGCGGCAACGGTTCGTCTCGCCTCACGCCCAGAGTCCGGTGCCGGTGGTGGCGGAGTTCCGCGTCCGTCATCGCGACGGGTCGTGGCGGTACGTGGAAGTGCTGCGCGCGAACCACCTGGCCGACCCGCACGTCCGCGCGATCGTCGCGAACGTGCGTGACGTGACGGCCCGGCGCCAGGCGCAGCAGGCGCTCGATCAGCTTCGGCGTCAATCCGAGTTGATCCTCAACAGCATCAGCGACGGCGTGCACGGGATCGACCTCGAGGGAAACTTCATTTTCGAGAATCCCGCCGCGGCCGAGATGCTCGGCTGGCTTCCGACGAAGCTGATCGGACGTCCCGCGCACGCCACCATTCATCACTGCCGCGCCGACGGGACTGCTCTGCCCGAGCACGAATGCCCCATGCACTGGACGCTCGCGGACGGTGTGGTCCGCGGCTGCCCGGACGATGTGTTCTGGCGCAAGGACGGAACGCCGGTACGGGTCGAATACGCCGCCGCGCCGATGCGCGACGAGCAGGGGAGGATCGCCGGGATGGTGGTGAAGTTCCGCGACATCACCCGGCAGCGGCAGATGGAGCAGCAGGTCGAACAGGCCTCGCGCGTCGCGTCGCTCGGGCGGGTGTCGGCTTCGGTCGCGCACGAGTTCAACAACCTGCTGATGGGCATGGCGCCGTTCGCGCAGGTTCTGGAGCATCGCAGTCGCGGCGACGAATCGCTGACCAAGCTGGCGCGGCACATCCTCAACGTGGTCCGCCGCGGCCAGCGGCTCACCGACGAGATCCTCCAGTTCACCCGGCCGCCCGAGCTGCACCTGCAGACGCTCGAGCTTTCGTCCTGGCTGCCGGCGCTCTGCGAAGAGGCGCGGGGCTTGGTCGGCCCGCGCCGGCTCGTCACCGAGCTCGCGGAGGATCTGACGATCCGCGCTGACGGCGACCGGCTGTCGCAGGTGCTGTTGAACCTCGTCAAGAACGCCTGCGACGCGACCCCGACGAACGGCACCGTGACCCTCGGCGCGGCCCGGGCGGACACGGTCCCGTTCCTCCGCCCCCAGCTCCCTACCGGCGAGCGCCTGGTGACCCTGTTCGTGCGCGACGACGGCAGCGGCATCCCCCCCGAGCTGGTCGAGCGCATCTTCGAGCCGCTGTTCACGACCAGGAAAGCCGGCCACGGCATCGGCCTCGCCCTGGCGTCGCAGATCGTGGCCCAGCACTCCGGCCAGATCCTGATCGACACGGCCGCCGGTGCCGGATCGACCTTTCACCTGGTGCTGCCGGGCGAGTGAGGGGTGGGTGAGGCGGCGCAGCGTTTACTTGCGCGCGCTGTTCTGCGACGGCTGCGCTTCGCAGCTCCCTTCCGCATGCGCATCGGCGATGAGCTTCGCGAGAGCTTCGCGGCCGAAGATCGCACGCAGTCGCGCACATGCCTCGTCGGCCAGGTCCTCCGTGCGGAGTGGCCAGGCCGCCAGCGTCCCGTCGCTCCCGGCAGTGACGAGCCATCGCGGTGCCACGGAGGGGACGAAGCAGACCGCGTTGATGGGTTCACCGTGATCGAACTGACCGACTACGCGGCCCGTCGCCACGTCGCTCAGCGTCGCTTCCAATACCGAAAAGCGCGCGCTCCACACACCGTCGACGCTCACCTGCTCGTGTTCCTCCAAACGCGTCATGAACGCGTTTCCCTCGAGTAAAACGGTCATCCTGGGTTCGTTGAACTCCAGGACCGGCCACGAAGACGCCAATGCCGCGTCGTCTCCGGCGACTGCCCGATGCACGCCGTTTCCGCTCGCGAGATCGAAGACTCGCGTCAACTGCACCCCGTCGGCGTGAGTGGTGGCCAGCCGGCGCCCGTCCGGACTGATTCTCACGCCCTCGATCTTCCTGTCATGCTCCAGGCGCGGCCGCTCGCGCCAGTCGCCGGCCTCCCACACGTTGACGGTGTTGCCGGTCACGACGACCAGCCAGCGGTCTCCGGGGACGAAGGCTGCCCTGGCGACGTCCTGTTCGTACGTCTTTGACGCGACCTCGCGCCCGCTGCCGGCGTCGAAGACGTGCAGCGACTTACGCTGCGCGACGGCGAGCCACCGCCCGTCCGAGCTCGCAATGACCTTGTCCACTGGCGCGGCCGGCGCCGGAAGGCGCAGCCGCCTGCGCTCCTTCCACGACTCGACGCTGACGATCGCGACCTCACCGCTTTCCGTCCCCGCCGCGACCCATCCACCCCGTTCGGGGCTGGCCATGGACCGGACGGGTGCGCCGAGGCGGATGCGGGAGGCTTCGACCCCGGCGTCGAGCGGCCAGGCCGCCAGTATGCCGTCGTTCCGCTCGTTGAAGAGCCAGCGTCCGTCGGGGCTGACCGCGGCAGCCGCCGATGACTCGGGGACGCGCAGGATCTCCGTAAGCGAGTCGTTACAGAGCAGATGAACGGCATCCGGTGCAGCAGCAGCGAAACATGTCCCGAAACGCCTGAAGACCGGCAGAACCGTGTGCGCCCGGATGCTCTTCGACGCCGCGGTCTCGAGTCGCACGGGGTCACCCGCCCCGAGTCGCCACGATCGCTGCACCAGGCCTGCGGTGACGAGCACGGCGTCATCCTGCTGAAATGCGATCGACGAGATTCTCTCCCCGAACCCGAACAGGACTCGGCTCTCCGCGGCGGGCGCATCATAGTGCCCGACGCGCCAGAGATGCAGAGCGAGGTCAGTTCCGGTCGCGAGCCAATTCCCTTGCGGACTGAAGGCCGCGGAGAACACAGCGACCTGTCCGCGGATCGTCGCTGTCGTCTGCCAGGTGGCCACGTCGTAGACGAGGACGTCGCCGGAGTTGCGGCTGGACATCGCCACCTGCTTGCCATCCGGTGAGAACGAGGCCGACCAGACCAGGTCGCCGTGCCTGGCCTCAGCGCTCGGCAGGCGGGTCACGATCTGTCCGCTCGCGGCGTCGATGACACAGGCTTGATGTCCGCAGCCCATCACGAGGAACGCTCCGTCCGGGCTGAACGCGAGCATCGTCTTGGCAGCGTCGTTCCGCGGGACATCGAACGAGCGGATGGGCTGTCCCGTGCGCGCATCCAGGAGCTGCACCGGGCCGCTCTCGCCGGCCACGGCAAGCCGCGCCCCGTCCGGGCTGATGGCCAGTGCTCGTCGGCGCTCCGTGAAGTTCGCGGGTTCCGCGACGGATCTCCGCCAGAGGGGTGCCTTGGGAAGCAATCCGAGGAATCGCGTCAGCGAGATCTGGCCGTCGACCGTCCGCGACGAGCGCAGGGAGGCGACAGACAACAGCGTGGCTTTGACCAGCGCCGCGCCCGATTCGTCGAACGCAAGCCGCGCTTCGGTTTCCATCCGCCGCGCCTCGGAACTGCCCCGCGCGATGAGCTCTTTCGCGGCGCTCGTCTCGGCCCGCCGTGCTTGCGTCTGTGCTTCCGATTCAGCAGTCCTCGCTTTTTCTTCCGCGATCTGTGCTCTGTCCCTTTCCTGCACGGCGGCGATCGTTGCCCGCTCCGCGGCGATCTTTTCCCGCTCGGCGGCAGTCCTGGCCTCCACGGCGACTGACCGCGCAGCCTTTGCTTCTGCCGTCGCCTGCTCAGCGATGGTCTTCGCCGCCTCCGAGGCTTGCTTCGCGGCCAGTGCTCCCCGCCATTGCCACGCTGCGAAGCCGGCGAAGCCCAGGCAGACCAGCGCCACGAAGGCCATGGCCAGCACGCGCCGCCGCTGGATCCGCGCCTGCGCCGCGAGCGCCTGCCGCCCCTCCTCGGCGCGACGCGCCAGCGCGGCCTTGTCTTCCTCCACCCGCCGCCGGTCGCGGTCCGCCATCACGGCCCGGGTCAGCAGATCGTGTGTCAGCTCGATGCGCGCCGTGCCGTAGCGCTCCTCCACCCGCAGGAGGCGGCGGTTGATCAGCCGGTCGAGTTGCTCCTCGGTCAGGAACGCCGGAACGGCGTCGTCTTTCGCGTAGCTGTTGCGAAAGCCTTTCTCCGTGATCAGGTCCGTCTCGATGAACCGGCTCACGCTGTCGGGCAGACCTTCGACACACGAGCGGTAGTAGTCGGCGATGATGCCCTGCTGTGCGCCTTCGAGGAGCTGCTCGTCGAAGCGGTCCGCCCCCTGCTGCTTGCGCCGCTCGTTGAGGCCGCGGCAGAAGAGGCTCAGGAGCGCCGGCTCGATCTCGCCGCCACCGATCGGCTGCGGCGCGGCTCCCTCGCCGTGCGCCTGCGTCGTTGCAATCTGCGCCGCCGCCACGAACGCCACGATGCGCCGGGCCAGCGGCTCGTCGAGGAGATGCGGTGCGGTGTCGTATACGGCCGACAGGGCCTGCTCGGGACGCATGGGAAGCAGCCGCACGCGCACCCGCCCGAGCGACGGCACGGCCGCGCGCCAGCTTTCGAGGTGCGGCAGAAAGTCCTCGCGCAGCGTCACCACCAGCTTATAGGCCATGCGCCGCAGGTCGAGCCCTTGCGCGGCCGTGGGGTCGATCGCCAGCCGGCTCGCGAAGGCCGCCGGAATGCGGTTCTCGGCGAGGTCTCCGAGATCGATCTTGCAGCCTTCCACGCTTTCAGGGAGCCGCTCGCCGAGGGTGAAGACCTCCTCGAACTGGTCGAGCACCAATACCGGGGTGAGGGGATAGTTCTGCTCGTTCCACAGCTCCAGGTCCGCGCGGTGGAGGTACTCCCAGAGCGTTTCGCCGGGAGCGAACGGCGGCGCGTCGACGCGCTCGCGTGCAATCACCGCGAGGAGGCTGTCGCGCAGCTGTTCGCCCAGCTCCGGCGCGTCCGGACGGATGTCCAGGCGCACGTGGACGGGGAGGAAGTTCTTCTCGCGCAGCCGCGGGAAGAGTCCGGCTTTCAGCAGCGACGTCTTGCCGAGCCCGGACTTGCCGAAGAGCACCGTCAGGGGAGCGTCGGAAACGCGGCGGAGCAGATCTTCGGCCTCCGCCTCGCGGCCATGGAAGTAGTCCCGGGCGCTCTCCTCGAACGACTCGAGCCCCGGCCACGGGTTCTCCGGATCGAGTTGAGTGGCAGGCACGCCGACGGTGCCGTCCATCATGCTTCCTTGCGCCGCATGTCACGGATGGCGTCGCGCAACGCGTTGACCAGGGCTTCGTCGGGAGCGCCGCCGGGAGCCTGTCCCCAATGCGAAGCCGTGAACGCGTCCTCCACCTGCCGGTAGCGTGAGGGGTTGCCGTCGTATTCGGTGTCGATGACGACCGGGAAGATGAAGCGCCGGCCGCCCGGGGGGATGCCCTTCGCGCGCTCCACCGCCTCCCGCCACTCCTTGAATACATAGCCTTCTTCGCGGCTCTCGGTGTGTTTCGAGATGATCGGCAGGAAGAGCCGGACCTCGCGCCGGATGCTGGCGAGGATCTCTTCCTCCCAACGGGTGCCCGGCTGCAGACGGCGCTCGTCGAGCCAGACGTCCCCTCCGATGTCGGAGAGCGCGGTGGAGAGCCGGCGTGCGGCGTCGGCGTCCTCGCGCACATAGCTGATGAAGATGCTCCCCTTGCCGGCGGGCGGTGGGGCCTGCTCGGGCGGATTGCGCTTGTGCCAGCGCTCGGAAAGCTCGGCCACGAACGCGGCAGGATCGGCGTCGAGCACCTGGACGCGCGTGCCGCCGCCGAACGTCTGGAAGAACCCTGCCAGCGCCGGCGAGCGCGCGACGGACTGGCCCACGATGAAGAACTGCTTGCTCTCCAGCGACAGGCGGCTCTTGCTGGCCATGCGCGTGAGCAGGCGGCCGATCCAGTCCGAGAGCTGGCAGCCGAGGAACAGGACCGGGCTGGATTTGAGCTCGTCGCCCAGCCAGTCGGGGAGCCGCGCCGTCTCGGTGAGCAGCACGTGCAGCCACTCGAGCACGTCCTCGTCATGGATCGCGTATTGCGGCGTGGACGACGCCTTGCCGAACAGCTTGAAGACGACCGTGTCGGCGTCGCGGGGCTCGCGCGCGTTTTCCTGCTGCTCGGCGGTCGACTGGTTCGGGGAGAACCAGAGCTCGCGCGTGCGAGGCTCGCCGCCGAAGCGGACGTCATTGAGCGCACGGGCGAGCAGCGGGTCGAAGGTCGTGCTGAGGAAGAGACGGAAGTCGCGGATGCCCGCAAGCTGGCGCAGCGCCTCCGGCGGCGGCGAATCGAGGGCGGACAGCAGGTCATTGACGACGCGGTAGAGGCGCTCCGCCTCGCGGCTTCCGCGCGCGGAGAGAAACGCGCCGACCGCGTCATCGAGTCCCGAGAGGGGACCCCAGTTCACGTCGAGCTGATAGCGCGCGGCCACGCGCTCGCCGAGGAGTCGCGAGAGGCTCACCTGCCGATCGCCGTCCTGCACCGTGACGAGCTCCGGGCCCACGACCGGCAAAAGCACCCGGTCTCTCAAGTGCCCCAGGATGTCGTCCCAGAAATCCTCGCTCGCAGACACGAGGCCTCACTTTCCGTGTGACGACAGCGTACATCACGCCAGCAGTTTGGAGTGCTGCGTCAGCGCACGACGAGGCGCGGCAGGCCGAACACCAGTCCGGTCTCGACCTCCACCGCCTTGCCATCGACCACGTATGGCTCGAAACGCCAGTCGCGCAAGGCGGTCAGGATCGCCTGCGACTGCTCGGGAAATGCGCTGAGCAGGTGCGCGTGCTTCACCTTTCCCTCGGTATCGATGATCACCCGCACCGGGATCGTGTTGTAACGGTTCGCGAAGGCCGGCGTGGTCTTCGTCACGGCGTGATCGCGCGCGTAGTCGTTCACGCATACCGGCGCTTTGCCATCCAGGGCCAGCCCGCCCAGTGCTTTCTCCGCTGCGTCGAGGACCGCGACGTCGGTTCCGGTGAACGTGAACGTCAGCGTGTGGCAGCGTACGTCCGTGGTGAAGATCCGCCAGCGCAGGCCGCTGACCGGCGCCTTGTAGGCCAGCCGGTAGAACGTGCGGCCTGCGATGGTCACCTGGTCCGGTCCTTTGTCGAATTCGTAGCGCGCCGGGACCTGGCCTCGCGTCATCGCTGAGAGCTCCTTCGCGCCGGCTGCCTCGAACGGGGCGAAGAAGAGATCCTGCGCCGTGACGAGCACGTGCGCCTTGAGCCGCTGCTCCTCCATCGTCGCGAACTGGGTCAGCACGTAGCCGCCGGCATCCGACGGAGGGGGGCCCGCCGGCTGTTCGGTCCAGCCGGCGGGGATCGGATAGGTGAGACCGAAATACGCGTTGCGATACCGCCCGCCACCGAGCTGTCCCGCTTCCGGGACGGGCGTCGTCGTGTCGCTCGCGCTGGGCACCGCCCCCGGCACGAGGATCACGTCTTTCGGCACCGCACCTTGTGCCGAGAGCCACAACACCATCATGAACAGGAGCGGCATCGTTTCGGTCTCCTAGAGCGATCGGAGGTAGTAGATGAGGTCCTGCTGGGCCGTCGGCGTCAACAGGCTCCAGTTCAGGATGACCGGATTCGCATCGGAGCCGGGCGACTGGTGTGCGTTGATCGCGGTGATCAGGTTGGTCGTCCGTCCGTCGTGCAGGAACCACCGCCGCTTGCCGAGCCCCCACAGCGGCGCAGTGCGGAACTGGTCGCCGCCCGCGTTCCCCTGCTGGATGTTGTCGGCCAGGCCGGTGCCCATGTGGTGGATCTCCAGGTCGCTGTGCAACCGCGCCACTTTGCTGCTCAGGTCCGGCGTGATCGACGACGGCTCGGTGGTGAACTTGTCCCGGTGACACGAGTTGCACCCGATGTCGATGAAGATCGTCGAGCCGTTGAGGGCGCGGCTGAAGTTCGGATTGGTGGCCGGGTTCCCCATGTTCTCCACCGGCGGCTTGAGGAGGCGCATGAACAGGGCGAACATCACCGTGTCGCTCGGCGTGTCCTCCGCGGGCACGTCCAGGTTCGTATGGTCCTCGGGAGTCGGATTGAGGCGGCACTGCACCGCCAGGCCGGGACCCTGGTCGCGGTTCTCTTCCGGCGACGGCCGTTCCTGCGTGAACAGCTCGTTGGTCACGCCCTGCTCGACGGTGTACGCCTCACCGGCGAAGAGCTCGAGCGACTTGTTCTGCGCCTTCCAGCCGAAGCGGCTGATCGTGCCGTCGTTCGGGCTGCGGTTGAACGTCCCGCCGACGTAATACGGGCCCGTGTAGTGCTGCGTCAGCACCATCTGCAGCGCGGAGTCGTCGATGTTCTCGACCAGCCCGAGGCCGAACAGCGGGGTGGGGATGCGGAAGGCGATGTTGTTCTTCGCCACCGCATTGGCGAAGTTCGGCTGCTGGATGAACGCAGTCGTGCAACTGCCCGAGTCGGTCCGTCCGGCGATCGTGAACAGAGGCATGACCTGCCCGTTCGGCTGCGAGGTGACCGGATTCCCGCTCGCGTCGGTGAAGTAGACGAAGCGCGCCTCCTTGATCACCCCGGTCGACGTGATGAACGAAGGGATGACGTTGGCCGCCCCCTGCGCCTTCCCGTCGGCAACCTGCGGGTTGACGGCCGGACTGGAGCCGCCGACCGCCGGATGCGCGTGGCAACGCGCACATCCGAGGGCGTTGAAGCGCGGCCCGAGACCATCGTCCGGCGCGCCGACGATCGTCCCCTTGACCGAGCCGATCTCCTGAAAGCGCTGCTCCGCATTGAGGAAGAAGTCGAGGATCTTGAATGGATTGTTGGCGGCAACGGATGCGAGCGGACCTCCCGCATCCGGCGTGCCGCCGCGCGGACCGGGATCGACGACGACTTGTGCGGAGAGGGGAAGGGCGAGCAACAGAACCGCGAGGAGCCTGCAGGGTTTCACGTCACACCTCCTGGCTCGTGAATCTAGGCCTCAAATGCGGGGTGGGTGAGGGGTTTGGTACGAAGATCCGCATTTGTGGTTTGAAGGAGAGCCAGACGCGTGACCAAGTGGGCGCGTTTTCACAAACCGGCATCGCGACGCGTTCTAGAGGAGGGGGCGCATCGTCGATGTCGGACCATCCGCGGAAACACACCGTGTGGCTGTTGGCCCTCGGTTTCCTCTTCTTCTACACGCCGTACGCGGCGCTGTCGAAGGCCGTCACCGCCGGTCTGGTGCCGGGCGTCCCCGAGGGTCTGCTCGGGTTCGAGATCCTTCCGGCGGCGATCCTCGGGACCGTCCTGACCGTCCCGTTGATCATCACGATGGTCGGCTGGTGGAAGTACGCGAGCTTCCGCCGCTTCGCAGGCATTCCCATCCCGGTGACCACTCCCGCGATCGCGTTGTCCGGCTTCGGCCTGGCGCTGATCATCGGCAGCACCACCATCGCCTTTACGTTCAAAGGGATCTCGATCGTGCTGGCGTTGCTCCTGATGCGGGGCGGACTCCTGATCATGGGACCGATCATCGACTCGGTCTTCGGCCGCAACGTCCGCTGGTTCTCCTGGGCGGCGCTGGCGATCAGCTTCTGCGCGCTCGTCGTCTCGCTCGCCGCCGCGAAGGACTTCTCGCTGCCGCTGGTGGCAGCGCTCAACCTCGGCATCTACCTGACCGGATACGCGCTCCGCACGCCGTGCATGACGGCCCTGGCCAAAGTCACCGATCGCACGGTCACGCGCAGCTACTTCGTGCAGGAAGTGCTGGTGACGATCGTGCTGCTCCCGCTCATCCCGCTGCTGGCGGCGTTCCTGGGAAGCGGCGCCACCTCGCTCGCGCTGCGCCGCGGCTTCACGACGTTCTGGACGATGCACCCGGCTGCCGTGCTGCCGGTCATGCTGATCGGCGTCTTCTATGCGAGCCATAACATCTTCGGCACGCTCATCTACCTCGACCGCCGGGAGAACACGTTCTGCGTACCGCTGTTCTGCGGGGCCAGTTTCCTTGCAGGTTTCTCGTCGGTGCTGCTGTTGTCGAGACTCACGGACTTCCCGGCGCCGCCGTCTTCGCAGCTGATTTCCTCCGCGATGATCATCGCGGCTCTGCTGCTGTTGTCCCCGGCCCATCATCGCCTCGAGGACGCATGGGCGTTCGTGCGCGGACGTGCCTTGCGTGGCGCGACCGTGGCGCCGGACCGTTACGCCATTCTCTTCGTCTGCCGCGGCAATACGTGCCGCTCACCGATGGCGGCAGCGATCGCAAACGCCGAGATCGCCCTGCGCCTCGGCTTGTCTCCCGACGAGGTGCTCCGCGGACCGGTCCGCGCGGATAGCGCCGGACTCAAGCCGCGCACCGGCTCGGCGATGGACGAATCGTCGCAGGCAGCGTTGCGCGAATTGACGATCACTGCACCCGCACACACGGCACGGCCGATTACAGGGGATGAAGTGGCGTCCGCAGACGTCATTTACTGCATGACCGAAGAACAACGGGACGAGCTGCTGGAGCTGTACCCCGCGGCCGCCGCCAAGACGCGCCGCCTCGATCCGGCCGCCGATATCCCCGAGCCCACCGGCGCCGCGCAACAGGTGTACCTCGACGTCGCCCGCCACATCCAGGCGATGGTGCGGATGCACGTCGCGACCGGCGTGCCCGCGGCATAATCGCCACTTACCGGCCGCGCACCACCATTCACCGCCGCTCCCGAGACCGGGGGCGGCTACCTCCGTACATTGCCCGCAGAACAAAGGAGCAACGTATGGAAGCGACTCACACCCAACCCGCGCCCATCCAGAGCATCGGGAAGCTCATGGCGGGGCTGTTCTTCACGGCCGCCGGGCTGCTGCTGACGGCGGACAACCTCGACCTCATGGAAGCCGAGCCGTACCTCGAGCTCTGGCCGGCCCTGGTCATGGCACTCGGCGTGTTCAAGCTGTTGTCTGCCGGCAGCAGCAAACTGACGGCGGGGGTGATCATCCTCATCGGCGCCTGGCTGCTGGCGCTCAACCTCGGCTGGATCCGCTTCTCGGTCTTCGATCTCTGGCCGCTGGTGCTGATCGCCGCCGGTATCGGCTTCATCGTCCATGCGATGGGGGGAGGACGGGAGCTGGCGACCACCGGCGGCGTCGCGATCTTCGCCAACAGGAAGACCGTCGAGACGACGAAGGACTACCGCGGCGGCAACATCGTCGCGGTCATGGGGGGGCAGACCATCGACCTCATGGACGCCGACATCACCACCAGCCCCGCGGTGCTCGACATCTTCACCTGGTGGGGGAGTGTCGAGCTCTTCGTCCCTGACCACTGGGAAGTGATCAGTGAAGTCACGCCGGTCATGGCCGGCTTCGAGATGAAGCGTGGCCGCGCGGCGGGCGATCCAAACAAGCGCCTCATCATCCGCGGCGCCGCGGTCATGGCCGGCATCGAAGTCAAGGCGCGGAGGAGCGCATGAACCGCAAGATCGACACGGGGGCGCTCGGCGCCGGATTCGTGCTCATCACCATCGGCATCCTGATGCTCGTGGACCGCTACAGCATCCTCGAGTTCGGGGACCTCGTGCGCCGCTTCTGGCCGCTCGTGCTGATCGTCTTCGGCGTCCCGAAACTGTTCCGCCGCGCGACGCTCTGGAACGGCCTCTGGCTCATCACCATCGGGACCTGGCTGCAGCTCATCCAGTTCCGCTTCCTCGGCATGACCTACGGCAACTCCTGGCCGCTGCTGCTCATCGCCCTCGGGGGCGGCATGATCGTTCGCGTGATGGTGGACGTCGCTCTGCCCGAGGAGGAGCGCCATGAACAACAGCACTAAACGTAACGTCTGGATGCAGCTCGCGTGGGGCGCGCTCCTCCTGACCGTCGGCATCATCTTCTGGCTCGATCGCATCGGCCGCCTGGACGCGCGCGACTACGTCGAATACTGGCCGGTGGCCGTGATCGTCATCGGCCTCGCGCACCTGCCGCAGCGGCGCTGGTTCGGTGCCGCGGTGTGGACCGGCGTCGGCGTCCTCTTCCTGATGCGGCAGCTCGGTTTCGATACGATTGCGTTCTGGCAGTTGATCGGACTCTGGCCGCTGCTGATCAGCCTCGGCGGGGTGACGCTCATCCGCCAGGCGCTCCGGCCGAAGCCCGCCGGCACGATGTTCAGCGCCGCCGCGGTCATGGCGGGCAACGTCCTGCACGTCGGCTCGCAGGAGTTCGCCGGCGCGGATCTCGTCGCGGTGATGGGCGGCTGCGACGTCGACCTCAGTTCCGCCAAAGCACCGCGCGGCGAGATCGAGATCTACGCGCTGGCGTTCTGGGGCGGGATCGAGATCCGGGTGCCGCGCGGGTGGAGGGTGGAGAGCCACGTCGCCCAGATCCTCGGCGGGTTCGAAGACAAAACGGTGGGAGCGGCGGAGAATGCCACGACACTCATCGTGCGAGGCAGCGCGATCATGGGCGGCATCGAAGTGAAGCACTCCGCCGAGGCTTCGGCTTGACGCTCGAGCGCGTGCGGGTGGCGTTGTACGCCGTCGCCGCCGTCTCCGGCGTGGCGCTCGTCAGCTCCGCGTTCCTGCTCACGCGGCAGGGCATCGCCGCGACGACGGCCATCGCCGCGGCGGTGCCGCCGTCGCTCCTCTTCGGGTTCATCGGATTCGCGTCGCGCTTCTCCTGCCGCGCGTTGCCGCTGCGCACGACCGGCTTCACGCGCCTGGCCGTTGCGCACCTCGGCGCGGCGGTCGTGGCCAGCGGCCTATGGCTCCTGGCCTGGCAGCGGTGGCTGTCGCTCCTCGGCGAGACCGCGGCGGATACCACCATGATTCTCGGTGTCGGCGTGTTGCTGTACGCCGCGATGATCGCCGTGCACTACCTCGTGCTGGAAGTGGAAGCGTCGCGCCGCGCGGAGGAAGCGGCGCTGCGCTATCAACTGTTGGCGCGCGAGGCCGAGCTCAAGGCGTTCAAGGCGCAGATCGATCCGCACTTCCTCTTCAACAGCCTCAATGCCGTCGCCGCGCTGTGCGGCTCGCGGCCCGGCGACGCGCGCGAGATGACGCAGCTGCTGGCCAACTTTTTCCGCCAGACCCTCCGCCTCGGCGCGCTGGATCGCATTACGTTGGCGCAGGAGATCGAGCTCGCCTCGCGTTATCTGGCCATCGAGAAAGTGCGCTTCGGCGCGCGGCTCGACATGCACATCGACGTCGACGACGCGGCCGCGGCGCGATCGGTTCCGCCGCTGCTGTTGCAGCCGCTGATTGAGAACGCCGTCCGCCACGGCATCGCCTCGACGCTCGATGGCGGCGTCGTCGACGTGCGGGCGCGCGTGGACGGCGGCCTGCTGCGCATCCGCATCGAGAATCCCGCCGATCCCGACCGCGACGTAGCGCGCGGCGAAGGCATCGGCATCCAGAACGCGCGCGGACGCCTGGCGGCGATCTCCGGCGGGCGCGCTGCCTTGACGACTACCGAGGACGCGGGCGTGTACCGCGTGGAAATCGAGTTGCCCGCATGATCCGCTGCGTGATCGTCGACGACGAACCGCTCGCGCGCCAGCTGGTGCGCGAGTACCTGGCCATGGACGAGGAGCTCGAGATCGTGGCCGAATGCGCGAACGGCTTCGAGGCGGTGAAGGCCGTCAGCGCGCACGATCCCGACCTGCTCTTTCTCGACATTCAGATGCCGAAGCTCGACGGGTTCGAGGTGCTGTCGCTGCTGGACCGATCGCCGATGGTCGTCTTCGTGACCGCGTACGACGAGTACGCGCTGCGCGCGTTCGAAGTGCATGCCCTCGATTACCTGCTCAAGCCTTTCTCCGAGGAGCGGTTCCGAGCGGTGCTGGAGCGGGTGCGGCAGCAGATGCTGCTGCGCGACCGCGTCCCCGTGGGACCGATGGCGGCGAAGCTGCGCACGAAACCGCTGCAGCGCATCGTGGTGCGCGACGAGAACGGTGCGATCGACGTGGTGCCGGTCTCGCGCGTCGATTACGTCGAAGCGGACGACGACGCCATCGTCATCGCCACCGCCGGCCGCAAGCTGCGCAAGCAGCAGACCCTCGGCGACCTCGCATCCGAGCTCGATCCCGACCGCTTCGTGCGCATCCACCGCTCCTACCTGCTGAACATCGAACGCCTCGAAAAGCTCGAGCTGTACGCCAAGGACAGCCGCGTGGCACTGTTGCGCGATGGAACGAAGCTGCCGGTGAGCCGTGCGGGGTATGTGCGGTTGAAGGAATTGCTGTAGGGCGTCCGTTGTGATCCGCCGCACGTTCGGCGCGTGTGCGCTGGAGTATTCTCCGCGCACAAAACAAATGAGGTGAGACATGCGGCCAGCTCTCGGGCTCTGTTTCGCGTTTCTTCTGGCGGCCGGGGTGGAGGCTCAAACCGGCGTTGTCCTCGAGCTCGAGGATGTCGTCGACAACCGGGTCTCCAGCGCCGATCCGGGCGGCTTTCAGGTCCAGGGCGGGCTGGAGCTGCGCGTGAAAGTCAACGGCTCCGGGATGGACAAAGTCACCGCCGCGCGCGTGATCGTCAGGGAAGCGAAGGACGACAAGGGGACTTCTCTCGTCAGCAAGCCCAACGTCCCCGACTTCTATCCGCGCGAGTACAACAACGGCACGTTGCAGGTCGCGGTCGGGCAGCCTGCCCGCAACGCCACTTCGGTGCGCATGAAGGGAACGATCGAGCTGTACGTCCCGAGCCGCGATCCGGGTGCGAGCGTCAAGATCGCCAACGCACTGGCGACACTCGACAAACCGCTGTCGGCGAAGGCGCTGAAAGCGGCGAAGCTGGAGATCACTCCGCTGTCCCGTGAGGGCTACGCCGCCGCGGCGAAAGCACGGAAGATCACCGAGAAGGACATCGAGCAGCTCCGCGCCGAAGGGAAGAAGCAGGGCGCTCCGGAGAAGGAGATCGAGCTCGCCGTCGCGCTCGCCCAGGCCTTCGAGGGGATGGACGATGACGTGTCCGACACGGCCGTGATCCTCTCCGGCGAAACGAGCGATTTCGACCGGATCTACCGCATCGAGGTCCTCGGCGAGGACGGAGAGCCGATCCACATGACCAGCCGCGGCACGAGCTCGCGCGGCGAGTCGTCGCTCATGACGTTGAATCCAGCGCAGCCGCTGCCGGCGAACGCCACGCTGCAGCTGATGCTCCTCACCGACAAGACCCGCGTTTCGGTCCCATTCGACCTGAAGGTGCCGTTGCCATGAAGAAGCTGCTCGCTCTCGCTCTCATTCTGTTCAGCAATGCTGCCGCCGCGCAGCAGGCTGCCAAAGTCGACGTCGCGGTGCGCCAGGTCAACGACCGCCGCACGAACGGCAGCTTTTCGCACCTGATGATCGCGCTCGACCTGCCGCAAATGAAATCGTCCGAGGTCGCGGCGTCGCGGGTGCTCATCACGAGCGCCGTCGATGATTCGGGACGCAATCTGCGCGATCCGGAGGCGCAGGAGCCGGAACTGGAGGCGAATCAGCGGCTGAGCATGGGCATCAAGGACGACCCGCCGATGCCGGCGAGCGTTTCGGTGATGCTGATGAACCCCGATCGCAAGGCCACGAAGGTCCGTGAGCTCCGCGGCGAGATCGAGCTGCTGATGCCGGCCAAAGACCCGAACAGCGTCGCCGAGATCCCGAAATTCGTCTCCACGTCCGGCAAGTCGATTTCGCACAGGGCGCTGAAGGCGAACGGCATCGAGATCGCGCTGCTCACCACCGCGCAGATCGAGGCGGAGAAGAACCGCCACGCCGAGGCGAAGAAGAAAGAGTACGCGGAGCTCGGCTTCGCCGGCGAAGAGCTCGCGAACATGCTCACCAGCTTCCTCGAATCACTCTTCGGTGTGGACGAGACCGAGCTGCTGGCACGGATCAAAGACCCCAATAAGCGCATCCAGCAGATCACCTACATCGACGCCGCCGGCGAGGTGAAACCGGTCATGATGCGCGACGAGGAAGGCCTGGTCTACCTCTCGACCTGGGCGGGCAAGCCACAGGTCGACTGGAAGATGCGCGTCAGCATGAAGACGTCGAAAAACATCGTGCGCTACGCGTTCGCACTCAACGACGTGCCGTTGCCATGAGTGCACGAGGGACCACGGGAGGCCTCCGGAGGCCCCTCGTCGTCTCCCTCGTGGACGCGCCTAAAAAAAGGCCGCCGCGGTTGCCCGCGGCGGCCTCTCATGTCTCTGCTGTCGTAGTGCTTACGGGCAGACGCCGGCCGGGATGGTGAACGACTCGGTCACCGTCACGGTCGAGCCGGAGACGGTCGACGTCGCGCCGCTGCCGACGCCGTACAGCGCAAACGCCGTCCAGACCTTGCAGTCATTGGTCGTGGTGGCGGCGAGGATGCCGTCGCGCATCTGCTGGTAGTTCGGTGCGGCCGGAGTGAAGCGCATGCCCTGCACGAGGTCGCGCAGGACGTCGGTCTCGGTCAGGCCGGCCCCGAGGTAGAGCTCGCGGAGCTTCCAGCCGATGGCGCCGTAGACCTCGCCGTCGAAATGCACGCCGCCGGCACCGGTGACGCTGCCGTAGGTGCGCGGGAAGCTCGCGTACGGCGCGCTGCGGATGCCGCGCGCGTCGCTCGTCGAGTACTCGCCCACGCGGTCGTCGCCGTTCAGGACGATGGCCAGGACGTCGCTCATGCCCTCGCCGATGGCGCCCGACATCGGGCCGCTCATGCTGCCGATCATGCGCCACGTCAGGCCGTGGCCGTACTCGTGGTAGACGATGTCGGAATCGAGATCGCCGTCGCGCTGCAGCGGCGCCGGCGTGGTGATACGGATGGTCGAGCTGGTGCCGGCAGCGGCCTTCAGGGTCGCGCCGTCCGTCTGCCCGACGAAGACCGAGGGGATACTGATCGTGCCGTCGGTGCCGCCCATGCTCATCAGGCTGTCGCCCCCCGCGGCGTGGTTGGCGACGATGACGCCGACCGCACCCTTGAGCTGCGCGTTCTTGACCTTGACCACGAAGTCGCAGGTGCCGCGGTCGATGATCGCGATCTTGCCCGTGAGCACGGTCGAGATCGCGGTGCATCCGTCAGCGGGCGAGGTCGCCGAGAGCGCGCCCGTCTTGCCGGTGCTGGTCAGCGCCGGACCGAACGCCGCGCCGGCGGCGGAGAAGAGCGAAGCGCCCAACACGACCTGGTGCGACGGCTTGCCGGTCCAGAGATACATCTGCATGCGCGGCTTCAGGCCGTCGCCCGGGGTGGCGAAGTTCGCGTTATCGAGGCCGCCGCCGTCCTGCGCTTCGGCGTTGACGGCATCGAGGCCGAGCCCGCCACGGCTGAAGTTGTTCGTCTGGAAGTTCAGCTCGGACTCGTTGAAGCCGGCCGTGTAGAGGATGTCGTGGATCCGGTTGTTGAGATAGAAGAGGTTCTGCACGGCGACGGCGCGGTTCGCGGTCGTGCCCGGGGCGGCGGTCCGGTTGTGCACCGTGGTGAACGAGCCGTTGGTCACGGTCGTGCCGCCGGAATCGGGCAGGTTGTTCGACACCACGTCCAGGTAGGCGCGGACGTTGTTGCCGACGATGTTGGTGGTCTTCTGCGTACCGGTGAGCCAGCCGTTGGGGGAGGGCACCGTGCCGGCAGGGGAGACGGGAGCTGGGCCGCTGACGAGCGTCTGCGCCGCCTCCTTACCCGGGTCTTCGAGATAGACGAAGTACTGGTCGGAGTTCGTACGGAGCTCGATGTTGAGGATCTCGCCTTCGCCGCTGACCAGCGTGTGGTGCAGGAGGTTCTTCCTGTTCGTCCACGTCTCGACGAGGAAGGCCTCGTGGAGCAGGCCGTCCGGCATCGACGCGAGCACGCGCGTTGCCGTGGGCGGCGTGTAGAAGAACGCATTGCCGGTGAAGAGCACCTGTCCGTCCTGCGTACGGCCGGCCCGCTGCGGCGCGGCGACGCGCGGGTGGAGGCGGCCGATGGCTGCCTCGAGCGCCCGCTCCTCGCCGATCGCGGCGCGGGTGATTGCCGACACCGGGGCGAGGTTCTCGATCAGGTGCACGAGCTGCCCCTGGTCGTTGAGCGCCGCCTTGATGTAGGAGCCGTAGACCACCAGCCCCTCGACGCGCTGGTCGGCGCGCACGTGGGTCAGGCCGTCATCCGACCGCGTCGAGCGCGGGCCGGCGGACTGGGTGGCCACTCGTTCGCGGCCCGGAATGCCGTCCGCGATCGTGCGCGCGGTTGCGGCGTCGTGACCGTGCGCCGTCAGGAACTCCTCCACCACGGCCGCCGCTGCCTTGCTCGAGGGGAGCGTCAGGGCGCCGCGGGTATCGTAGCTATAGATCTGCGCGGGACGGCGCTCCCACGTCGCGCGATTCTGCGCGGTCACCGGCATGATGACCGTAAAGCTGAGAAGGACAGCAAGGACAAAGCGGCGGTACTGAGTCAACGAAACCTCCGGGCTGTAGCGCAACGTCCATGAATCTCCGCGGGCGCACGACAGGCGCCAGTACGGAGGGCCTCAATGATGGAAGGAACGCTGGATGGTACGCTTCCGGAAACAGACGCGCAAGAGTGTCAGCAATGCCGTACCGGGAGCGGGCGGCGCGGTTGTAACGAACCCGGGCTGAACGTCACTACTGATCGATGGATGGGGCTGCCTTGCCATGATCCGCGTGCTCCAATGGGGACTGCATTGGACCTTCTTCGCATTCTGCGGTGCGGTCATCGCCGGCTTCTCCTTCGACGGTCGCCTCGAGCTGCTGGCGCAGCCGGTGCGCACGATGGCGCGCACCGGAACGATCCTGGTGGCCGTGGCGCTGGCGACGCCGCTGTACTTCGCGTTCGAAGTCTGGCTGGCCGGCGTGCACTGGGTGCGGAGTCAGTATCCACGCGGCTCGATCTGGAAGCCGGTCCTGATCCTGAACGCCGCCGTCCTCGCCGTCGCCGGCCTCTATTCATGGCTCGGAGTGTGGGCGCTCCGGCTCGCCTGGCGGACGTTCGAGCGCTGGAGCCTCGCGGCGCCCGGCGTGACGTGGGTGCGGCCGCAGCCGAACTGGATGTACTGGCTCGGACTGACCGGCATCACCATTCTGCTCGCGTACTTCTTCGTCTTCTACGCAGGCAATACGATCCGTAATTACAAACGCTCGCTCCGCGGCCTCGGCATCCGCCGCTTCCTGCGCGGCCTCCCGCTGATGGTCCTGCTGCGCCTCCGCCAGCCGCGCCGCGATTTCTTCGTCAACACGCCGGTGATCGGCGAGTTGCCCATCTATGCCGTTGCCGCGGGACTGGCGGCCTTCATCCCGATCCCGTTCTTCGCCGTGGCCCTTCCGTCGCTGCTCGCCGCCGTCGGCGCGATCGTGATGCTCGATCGGCTGCGCCCCCGCCGACACAGCTCTTCCTCGGCGCGTCGCAATTCGACGCCTTCCGCGTCTTCTACAACCTGCGCCAGGTCTGGGGCCCGACCGCCGTCACGCTGCTCGATCGCGAGAACGAGGGCGGACGCCAGTTATACGAGTTGCAGCGCGCCGAATGGAGCCGCGAAAACGGCATGCCCCTCGGCCTTTTCCACGACCCGACCGTCCCACGCGTCTGGAGCCTCCGCACCCGCCCGAACCTGTGGGCGGCCACGGTCCTGCTGCTCATCGACTACGCCCCGGTCGTGGTGGTCGACCTCCGCTACCCGAGCCAGGCCGTGTGGCACGAAGCACAAGCCCTGGCGCAGCGGGCGCTGCTCGGAAAGACGTGGTTCCTCATCCGCGACGACGGGCCGCATCCCACGTTCGCCGACGCTCTTCGGCCCGAGGCGCGGCTGGTGAATGAGGTGGATCTGGCGGCTCTCTCGTATCGCAGCGCGTGAGGCCGTGCGATAGACGGGGCGTCCTTCCGGCGGATCCTTACCAGTACGTACGAATGCCCGCGTCTTTGACCCGCGCGCCCGGCAGGGTAATGACATCGCGGATCAGCGTGGCCAGGCGCTCGCCGTGGCGCCGTACATGGTCTCGAGGACGTAGCTGATTTCGAAGACGACGAACTGCGGGATCGCCGTGATCTCGCCGTCGACGGCTTCCAGCAGGAGCGCCTTCGCGGCCGCACGTTGTGTTTCGTCGCGGTCGACGAAGAACGACACGACGACGTTTGCATCGATGACGACACTGCTCACGGTCAGAGGCGTCCTCTGCGCTTCCGGGCTTCCTTCACGGCCTCGACGGCATCGGCCGGGCCGTCCTTGAAGATCCCTTCCCAGCGGAACAGGCCTGGACGCTCCGTGGTGATCGCGACTTTGCCGCTGCGGACTTCCCACGTCAGACGGTCGCCGGGGCCGACGTGGAGCACTTCGCGGCCTTCTTTCGGAACGGTCGTCTGGCCTTTGCTGGTGATGGTCGAGGTAGGCATGTCGTGGCTCCTTACCCAGCATACCTCTGGTAAGGATGAGTCGTGCTCCGCGGCATCATCCTCATCGTGTACTACCAACTCATGCGCCCGGTGGACGACCGCGTGCTGACGTGGGAGGAGGTCACGCTCAACCTGATTACTTCGAGGGCGTAGTCTTATCCGATACTCGGCCCGCGTCATGCGTAGTGAGCAGGATCGTCACTTGACCTGTAGGATTCGATAAGCGGTTCCTCGTTCGCTGAGGTTCCAAAGGAGGAGAGGCGAGAATTGCAGGATTCCCTACCGCCGGCCGGCGAGCCGGGGCAGCAGCCGCGGCGGCCGCGCGTATTCGTGTCTTACGCACACGAGGACTCGGTGCGTTGCGCGGAGCTCGTCGACAAACTGCAAACGCGCGGCATCGAAGCGCTCCATGACGGTTTGCTCGATCCCGGACCATCGTACGTGCCCGCGTTGCAGCGATTTCTGCGGCGCGCGGATGCCGTTTTGATTCTCGTCAGTCCGGACTTTCTCGTTTCCGATGCGTGCCGCGACGAATGGCAACGCGCGGAGGCCCTGCAGAAGAAGATCGTTCCCCTCACGGTGCGCGATGTGGACGACGACAGGGCGTTGTCACCAAAGGTTCGCGTCGCTCATCGCGCGCGAAGCCGTTCGAGCGAGGAGCTCCAGCAGTCGTTCGACGCGATCGTCAAGGCTATCCTCACCGACTGGGATCTCGCTGCGGTTCACAGCGCGCTCAGCGAAGACGCGGAAGAATGGCACCGGCGAGGCCGCAGCCGCGCACTTCTGCTGCACGGGGATGCACTTCGCGAAGCAGAAGCGTGGCTTCCGCGCGCGAGCGCGGACGACGTGATGCCGCGTGCGACGCCGCTTCAGACCGAATACATCCTCGCGAGCCGCAGCGCGCGCACGCGCTTGATCACCGCGATCGTCGTCATCGCAACCGCAGTGGCGGTCTCCCTGGGCGCACTGTCGATGTTCCTCTACCGAAGTCTCGTCGAATCGGAAGCGCGGCGACAAGCGGTGCTGAGCCGGAAGTTGATCTCCGATGCGGCGACCCTCGACCGCACGTCCGCGGCCGGCCTTCCGACAGCCGCGCTTCTCGCGGGCGAGTCGTTGCTCCGGCTGCCGAATGCCGAGGCAGATGCATTTCTTCGCGAGCGGGCGCGGTTGCTGCCGCGGCGCCGGAGCGAGTTCCTGATGCCGCCGCCGTGGTCCTTCTTCTTCAGTGCCGGCCACACTCGCATCGCGACGATGTCCCAGTCGAACACAATCGAAGTCCGCGACCTCGGCACGGGACGAATCGAGCGCACGATTCGCGCGGACGTGGCCGGAAGCGTAGCGGTGGCTCGCGACGGAACCGTATGGCTCGCCGGCCGCGATGGGATCGTGCGCCGGTGGGGAACGAAGTCCCACAACGCGGAGACTCGATTCCGGCTGCCGGAGCCGGAAGCGGCGAACGCCTTCTGGAGTACCGGCGCGGAGTACGTCGCAACGCTCCACGAAGGCCGTTGTGTCGTGTACCGCAGCGCAACCGGGGTGCGCAGCGAGATCGGACATGGAGTCTCGGCGGTTGCGTTTCGCGCGGACGAAAGGAGCCTTGCGATCGTGCAACACGGTGGGGCCATCGGCATCTGGTCGCTTCCCGAAGGAGCGCGCATGGCGACGCTGAACGTTGCGAATGCCCGAGACGTCGTGCTGGCGCCGGACGGCACACGCGCGTTCGTGGTTGCAGGCACTTCCGTGATCACCGTGACCCTGCGCAGCGGCGCAACGACTCGCCTCGCGGAGTCGGCGGGAGATTCGATCGTGGTCAACGCTCGTGGCGATCGCCTGGCCTGGCTCGATGCGGATCATGCCCTTCGTGTCTGGTCCGATGCGGGGGAGGAGCTCATCCGCCGCTCGATTCCCGGCGAGATCCTCGGAATCGCTTTCGCGTCCGACAACGAGACGCTTGCCGCGTTGTCGCTCGAGAACCGCGCCGGCGAGACCCTTGCCGGCGTGCTGACCGTTTGGGATCTGCATCGCACCGGAGTACCGCCGGTCTGGATGAAAGGTGACTTTCCCGTCGCCGCGTTCAGCGCGGATGGACGCATGGTGGCGATCGCGGATCGCGCGTGTGCTTGCGTGCACGTGCATTCGTTCCCATCCATGCGGGAGAGGGCGCGAATCGCGACTTTTCCGCCCGAGCTCATGACCTTCTCTGCCGACGGATCGCGCTTGCGGTTGTCGAGCCGCAAGGACGGCATCAGCGAGTGGGAGATCGGGCGAGATCGCGTTCGCCGTGTTCCCGGCACACGCGTCACCGCCTCCAGCCGCGACGGGAAGTGGATTGCCTTCAGCGATGCACGGCAACTGCACCTCCTTCGTTCGAACGGTAAGCGCAAGGACGTATTCGAAATGAAGATCGGCGCGACGCATCTCGCGTTCAGTGACGACGGCCGCCGCATCCTCATCATGACCGGAACCTCGTGGGTTATGGTCGCCGACCGTCCTTCGGGAGCGCTGCGCGAGTTCGTTCCGAGTGACTTCGTCGAGCCGGCGGCCGGTGCCTTCGACCCTTCGGGCGATCACATCGCGGTGGGCGACCACAGCGGCACGATTCGCATCTGGCGCGTCGACGATCGATTGGAAGTCTCGAGGATCGGCATGCGCGGGAAGATCGCGAGCCTGCGCTTCACGAGCGACGGCGCGTCGCTCGTCGCTGCGGCGACGTCGCCGGCGGGGCTGGAGATTGCGACCCTTCCGGTGCGCCCGAAGGACGTCGTCGCCGCCGCATGTGAAGGAATTCTCCGTCCACTCGACGGCGACGAATGGCCCCACTTCCTTCCGGGCGAGCCGCAGCGCGACACGTGCGCGCATGCGAGAAACGGCTTCTGATTCCTGCGATCAGAAAATGGTCCCCTGGCCGAGAACCTTCACGTTTGCGCCGCGCTCACGCGCCCGGTCGACCATGTCCTTGGTTCCCCCGGGCCCGTCGCCGCTTTCGCCATTCCACAAGGCGAAAAGCGCCATGTTGCCGCCGCCGTTCACCAGCGCGCGACTCAGCATCCAGAGATTCGAACGCTCCCACACCGTGTAGGAGCTCTTCTTGTCGAGCAGCCAGTCGGGAAGCGTTTTGCTTTCCTGCAGAACGCGCGGCGGCGTCGCGCGGAGCAACGCATGAAAGCGGTCGTGCCAGTCGCCCTGCGACGGCTCCACCGATTCGCGGGCATACGGATCGGGCGGCAATGCGAGATAGATCTCGGTCGTGAGACCGCGGCGGCGCATCGCTTCGTGAAAGAGGATGTCGCCGCCGCTCGCTGCACCGGCGACACCGATCACGTTCTCGTGCTTCGCCAGGATGCTCTCGATCGTACGGTCGATTTCCTGCTCCGCCGCTCCCACCTTCGTCAGCGGAAACCGCGGGACATCCCGTCCCGGCACGTCGACACGATGCCCCGTGAAGAGGATGACGTACGGAGGCTCGGCGCGCGGCGCCTCTTTTGCCTGCTTGATGACCTCGAGCACCGCCAGGGCCGCCGGTGCGAACACCTCGAGATCGCGAAAGATCGCAAGTTGATCGCGAACCGCGCCGATGTTGAACGGCTCGATGTTCGCCGTCCTGCTCTCGTAGCGCAGCGCGAGCACATCGGCGTCCATGCCTGCACAGAAATCGAGATCGGCGAGACTCACCTCGGCCCACACGCGGTCGTCCTCGCTCGCATCCTCCAGCGCCGCCTGGATCGACACCCGCACCGACCCGGGCAACCAGGCCAGCATCGTTTCGAACGGCTCCATCGTCACGTCGAGCGCCCTGGCGATGGCCGGCTGTGCCTTCGCCAGTTCGCTCAACAGGACCGCGCACGCGAGCGCGTTCACGCCAGGATAGAAATTCCTGAGGTCGAGCAGATACGCGTCGTAATACGCCAGACACGCTTTGCGCAGCAGCGGCGACGTCAGTGCGCGTTTGCGTTTGTCGGCGACGGTGGGCCGGCTGTTCCAATCCTCCACCCACTCCCGCTTTGCGTTGCGGGCGCGCAGCGCGAGTGCCTCGGAGCGTGCGCTTTTCGACGCTCCGCGATGTTGCAGCACACGGTCCACCGCGATCTCGGCCTGTGGCAACTGCCCGAGACGCTGATAGATCGTCGAAAGAAGATGATTCGCCTCGATGTCGCCGGGATCGCTCTCCCGGATTCTCTCCCACGCCTGCCGGGCCGCATTGAACGCCTTCATCTTGAACAGGGCCCGTCCAATGTGGCGCAGTCCGGCGATCTCCCAGCGAAGTCCTGCAATTTCAGTCGCGAGGAGAGCGAGATCGGTCGTCTTCGTTACTTCGCTCGTTTTCGCCGCGCGTACCTCGCGCACTTTTTCCGAGAAACCCGGTGGCACGGCGATGAACGACTCGGCATCTGGCTCAGCGAGCCCGGGCAGCAGATCGAATACAGGGCTGTCGGTCTCGTTTGCAGTGTTCAGCGTCTGCTCGATCGCCTCGATCAGCTTCGGGAGGCTCGCCTGCGGATTCGTATGCTCGTAGGGAAAATAACGGTCCGTGAAAAGGTCGAACGGAAATTGATCCACCTCGGACCGGATCATGATCGTGTGTTTCTTGACCAGCGCGTGGCGGATGCCCAGCTCGTAGAAGACGTTCGCATTGTGGACCGAGAGGTCTGCCACGACGACGTCCGCCGTGAGCAGCAGGCGAAACATGTCCGCGCGGATATTGCCCGCTTCGAGGATGTCGAGCGTGGTCGTCCTGGTGATCCCGAAGTTCTCGAGGGCGGGCGCGATCAACACCTCGTGAATGATCTCGAAATCGACGTTCGACTTGACGTTGAACGGGCGGATGACGAACGCGCTGTTGATGTTTTTCATAGGTCGAAATACTCGCAGAGCTTCTTCCCCACGAGATCCTCGATGCGTTTCAGACCCTGCAGCGTGACCATGCCGCGAATTCCCCGCCGTCGAGCGCCAGCATCTTGTGCCGGCCTGGCTTCGAGTAGCGTGGCCACAGACGGCCCCACACCTCCGGATCTTTTTGCATCAGCGTAGTATGCCTCACGGCGGCATTCACCGGTGCCGACGGACGCGGCGATCGTGCAGCGAGGTGTGCTTGGGGATTCGCCAGGCGCAGATGAAATCGCACCCCGAACGCTCGTGGCGCGCTTCGAGGCGTAATATTTACGGTTCAATGGCTCTGTCGCTCGATATGGTCGAGCCGCTCCACCTCGCGGAGTCCCGCTTCCTGCAGGTGCTGCTGCGGCAATTTACGGTGACGCGGTACGGCGGCCGGGCGGAGCTGCGAGTCTACTTCGACGACCAGACGCCGGCCATCTGCCAGGCGAAGGCGAAGGCGGAACTACTCCGTGCGATCCCGCCCGGGAAGCGTGCGGCGTGGCAACACAGGTTCGACGAGTTTCTCCTGGAGGGAAAGGGCACCGACTGCGACTTTGAAGGCGATCCCGACTTCGTATTTCGGTACGCCAGCGGCGGAACCTTGCCCATCGTTCAGTACCGGGGTGCCGATTACTTCGTCTTCTTCTTCCGCGACATTTATCCAATCGGCTGGAACCTCGCGAACGGCTCGTGCGACCGTCGTGACGAGTTGCTCGACCCGTTCATCGCCGTCGAGCGCGAACTGCGCGAAGAGCTTCTCGTCGCCGACTTTGTGAATGAGACGCGCTACATCTTTCTCGGCGATCAGGGAAAGCCGCTCGACCGGCCGGAGTTCGCCGTCGCCCGGGCGTTCTGGCGTAACAAACATCCGACGAAGGATTTGTCCACGCTGCGCGAACAAGTGATCGAGGTTGAGTGGATTGACGGGCCCGACTCGCTGAGCGTCGCCATCGGGGAAAGGAAGAACCGCATCGAACGCTGTTTCCTGAACATTAACGGCGACGACTTCGGGATCGAGATCGACCGCGTGGCGAGGATCAAGGTCTCCGACGACGCCGTGTTCTGCGACGGCGAACTGGAAGGAACGCAGCTGGTCAACAGCCCGGTCGCCTTCTTCGAGGTCGAGCGCTTCCACAAGTTGCTGAAGGCGGGGCCGCCGTTCCTTCCCGACATCTTCTTCTACGATACCAAGCGGTTCGAAGGCCCGGAGATCGCGCACATCGTCAACGGTCCGTTCATTGCCGCCCTCGAGCCCGTCCGTACGGAGGAGGAGATCGAGGCTTTCCGTAACGCGGAAGAGAAGTTCAGTCTCTGCCCGGTCACTTGGAGACTGGCGCGTCGATATCTCGAGATGACGCCGCTGCCGCCGCTGCCCAAGCGCGATCGGATCTTCATCAGCTACAGCCATGCCGACAAGCAATGGCTGAACGATCTGATGATGCACCTCGGCCCGCTCGTCAGCGCCGACAGGCTGTCGATCTGGGTCGACACACAGATCGAGTCGGGACGGCCGTGGCTTCCCGAGATCTGCAATGCGCTCGACGGCGCCGGCGTGGCCGTTCTTCTGGTGACGCCGGCCTACCTCGACTCACAGTTCGTCCGAGACCAGGAGCTTGCGCGGCTGCTCGAGGCCCACCAGGAGCGTGGACTGCCGCTCCTCTGGATTCCGATCAAAGCGTCGAACTATGAGACAACCGGATTGCGCGAGATTCAGGCCATGATCGACCCGCGTCTGACGATCGCCGAGATGAAGTCGCAGCGGCGCACCCGGGTGTGGGTGGACATCTGCAAACGGATCGCCGAGGTGGTCAAAAAGCGCTGATCGCTCGTGACGACAATGATGTGATTTTGTCGCCGGGACCGATTACGAGCGCGTCCCGCACTTCCCCGGTACAGTCGTCTGTCCCTTGATCGCGCATTGGCGGAGGGCGTATGCTTGAATCGAGGAGCGATCGATGGCCGTCCAGATTCAGATCAACATCGACACCAACGCTTCCAGGTCGCCGCAAGCCACGTTCAATCCGGGTGCCGTTTCGGCGCGTGCGCGGGACCAGATCTTCTGGACGAACAACGACAGCGAGCCGCACTGGCCCGGACTGGTGAAGGACGACGGCACGATCAACACGACGTTCTTCATGCTCAACCAGATCGCGCCGAACGGCGACACTTCGTCGAGCTTCTCGCCGACCGTCGCGAACTCCGTCTTCGAGTACGCCTGCTCCATCCACCCCGACGAGCGGGGTGTCATCAACGTCACGTAGCTTCGAGCTCACGACCGGGGGTCAGGATGCGGTCTTTGTGGAGAACGACGTTCGCTCTGACGGCGATGTGCGCCTCGTTTACCGCGCACGCACAACAACCCGACTGCACTCCGGGCCGGGATCTGCTCACCATGCCCGAGGTCAAGAGCAAGAACGGGCGCCTGGCCGGCGTGCTGATGCTCAGCGACGAGCAGCGTTCGCTGGCGGAGTCGTCGACGGGGTCGCCCTGCGCCTCGCAGCGGCTCCGGCTGTTCAAGGGCTGGAGCACGCAGGAACCGGTGAAGCCGTGGCCGTCGACGGGCGACATCCTTCCCGGACCGACGCTGCGCGCGCGCGTCGGCGAGATCGTGCAACTGACGTTTCTGAATCAGATCAACCAGAGCAACTTCCCGAACACGCTCGACCAGGACGAGCAGGGGAAGACGGACGGATGCGACGTGGCCATCGCCCAGAGGCAGAACTCCCCGACGGTCACGCAGCAGATCTATCCGCGCAATGATAAGTACCCCAACTGCCTGCACGGGTCGAGCACGGCCAACGTGCACTTCCACGGCACGCACACGACGCCGAGCACGACCGGCGACAACGTACTGCTCTACATCCGTCCCGCCCTGCGCAAGGGCGGTGAGCTGCTCCCGAACGACCGGTTCGTCAACACGCAGTTCGACGCAGTGTTCCGGCGCTGCGAGGCCAAAGGCTCGCCGCAGAACTGGAGTGAGATGCCGCCGGACTGGCAGGCCAAGCAGAAAGAGCTGCTGCAGTTCTACGACTCCACGGCGCCGTACAAAGGCGTCGCCGGCGCGCTGCCGGAGAAGATGAAGCTCTGGCCGCGAAACCAGGCCAGCCTCGACCAGGGCAAGTGGCCGCAGTATTCGGTCGGCGCGTATCCCTACTGCTTCGAGCTGCCCAAGTACGATCCGGCCAAGGTGAAGATGGGACAGTCGCCCGGCACGCATTGGTACCACGCGCACAAGCACGGCTCGACGGCGCTGAACGTCGGCAACGGCATGACCGGTGCGTTCATCATCGAAGGCGAATACGACGACGTGCTCCGCAGCTTCTATAAGGAAACGGCGTCGCACAAGGGCTGGGGCCTGCAGGAACAGGTGCTGATGATCCAGCAGCTCGAGACGGCCATGAACCTGCTGAGCGGCACCAGGAATGGCGGCCCGGCGCCGCTGTCCGTCAACGGGCGACTGAACCCGGTCGTGACGATGAAGCCCAACCAGGTCCAGTTGTGGCGGGTCATCAACGGCGCGCCGCGCACATTCGTCGAGTTCCACACCTTCAAACAGCGCGGGAAGGGAGGACAGGCTCCCTCCTGGCGCCAGATCGCGCAGGACGGCGTGCAGTTCTCCTTCGCCAACTACGACCGCTTCGGGACGGTCAACGCGAAATTCAACCTCGCCACCGCGAACCGCGCCGACCTCCTCGTCAAGGCGCCGGCCCTCGAGGGCGATTACGCGCTGCAGATCGTCGAGTCGGTCAGCGATCTCCCCTCGGCCTCGCCGGTGACGCTGCTCACGGTGCGAGTCAAGGCAGATGGCACTCCCATCCAGCCACCGATGGATTTCATCACCGAGCCGAGGAACTACCCCGTCCTGCCTCCGTTCCTCAAGGACATCACCGGGCCGTTCACGACGAAACGCGAGCTGATGTTCAACACCAGTCCGAGCTCGGCCCGCCAGGGCAAGGGCTCGTTGCCGCTCCACGAGATCGACGGACACCTGTTCAACGGGCACCACGTCGATCAGCCGATCTTCCTCGATGCCGTGGAGGAATGGACGATCGCCAATCGCACGACCGACATCGCCCATCCGTTCCACATCCACGTCAACCCGTTCCAGATCACCGAGGTCTTCCAGCCGAACAGCGCGAGCGCGAAAGACCCGACGAACAGCCAGTGCTACGCCGATCCGGCCAAGCCCGATACGTGGAAACCGTGCGTGAAGCTCACCCCGCCGTTCGTCTGGTGGGACGTCTTCGCCATTCCCACCGCGCGCGCGGACGCGCTGCCGGCGGCGGTGTGCACGGAGCTCGAGCAGTGCCCGCCCGACCTCCAGCAGTTCACCGACTGCGAGGGCGGTACGTGCACTGTCACGATCCCCGGCTACTTCAAGATGCGCAGCCGGTTCGTCGATTACACCGGTCAGTTCGTCCTGCACTGCCACATCCTCGCCCACGAGGATCGCGGCATGATGCAACTCGTGGAGGTGCTGCCGAAGCTGGAAGCCTTGTCACAGCACCATTGAGGGCCCCTTGACAATCTAAAGAAGAGTGCGGCATTCTATCCTTACATCGATAGATAACCCAGGGGACACCCAACCGCTGAGGAGATGAACCATGGCCATCAAATCGATCAAAACCCAGCCGCTCACGCTCGAAAGGCTCGTCAAGCTGCTCGACCCGGGTCGGGTCTTCTACCGGGTAGCGGTGGACGATGTCATCAAGCGCGGTGAGCTCGCCGAGATCCAGACGCTGATCCAGGGCGCGCGCGATGTCAAAGCCAAATATGGCGACATCGATGGCCTCATCAAGCAGCTCGAGGTAGCCGCCAAGAAGGCTCAGTAAATGGACGCCCGGCGGGCAGATGCACTGCCCGTCCGCTACGCGGGGCTCGACGATATCGTCAACCGCGTCCCGGTGAGCGTCGTCTGGGAGATCACGCTCGCCTGCGACCTTGCCTGCAGCCATTGCGGCTCCCGCGCCGGCACCCGCCGGCGCGACGAGCTCAATACCGCCGAGGCTCTCGACCTTGTCGACCAGATCGCGGAGCTCGGTGCACGCGACGTCGGCCTGATCGGCGGCGAGGCCTATCTGAGGAAGGACTGGCTCGAGATCGTCGCCGCGATCCGCACCGCCGGGATGCGCTGTGACCTGCAGACCGGTGGCCGCAACCTCAGCGAGGAGCGCGTCGCCCGCGCCGCCGCCGCCGGACTGTGCGGCGTCGGGATCTCGCTCGACGGTATCGGCGCGACCCACGACAGGCTGCGGGGCGTGGCCGGCTCGTACGAGCTCGCGCTCGCGGCGTTGCGGCGAGTCCGCGCGCACGGCCTCTCCGCCGCCGTCAACAGTCAGATCAACTCCTATACGCTGCCGCAACTGCGTGAGCTGATGGACGTGATCATCGAGGCCGGTGCGACCAATTGGCAACTCGCCATCACCACTGCCATGGGCAATGCCGCCGATCACCCCGACATGCTGCTTCAGCCCTGGCAGATGCTGGAGGTGATGCCGCTCCTCGCCGACCTCGCGGTCGAGGGTCGCGAGCGCGGCCTCTTCCTCCAACCGGCGAGCAACGTCGGCTATTATGGCCCCTACGAATCAATCATCCGCAACGTGCTCGACCCGGAAATCTACTTTCACGGCTGTAACGCCGGCGACACGGTCATGGGGATTGAAGCGGACGGCACCATCAAGTCCTGCCCCGGCCTCGGCAGCACCTATGCCGGCGGCAACGTCCGCGAGACGCGGCTGCGCGAGATCTGGGAGAAGTCCGAGCGGATCGCCTTCAATCGCCGCCGCACCGTCGACGATCTGTGGGGCTTCTGCCGCACTTGCTATTACGCCGAGACGTGCATGGCCGGCTGCACCTGGACCTCGCATGCGTTGATGGGCCGTGCCGGCAACAACCCGATGTGCCACCACCGTGCCTTGGAGATGGACCGCCAGGGCCTGCGCGAACGGCTGGTCAAGGTGAAGGACGCCCCCGGCCGTTCCTTCGATCATGGCGAGTTCGAGATCGTGGTCGAGCCGGTGCCGGCACGCGTCCCGGGTGGGATCGTCGTCAATGACTGAAAGCGGACGCATCCCGGTTCCCCTCCGCCTGTGCCGCGGCTGCCGCCAGTTCGTGCGCGTGGACGGCCGGGAGGATTGCGCCTTCTGCGGAACCGATCTGGACGCAGCGGAGGCCGAGCACGAGGCCAACGTTATGGAGATGCGGACGTTGGCGCAGGCGCTGCGGGAGGCGCTGGCGGGACGCGGCTAGTATCTCCACTGCGGGGTGGTGGAAAGGACCGAGAAAAACAAGGCGCTGACCCCGATATGGCCTCGAACATGGATGAGCAAGCCGAATGGCATCGCGAAGCGGAAGCTCTCGTCGAGCTCCGCCGCGACGCGGAGGCGCAGGCAATCTACGAGGCGCTGCTCGCTCGCGACGCGTTGCCGCGAGGCAGGGGTGGGTGGCAGGGGTCTGGATCGTGCAGAAGAACCTTACAACCGCGCCGGTGAGCGCGGAGTTCGTCGCCGTCGCACCTCAATGCTGGTCTTCGCCAGCGACGGGCGCCTGAAGAAGCTTGCGGACTCGATTGGACTCGGAATCTCGGTATGTCGCCTACGATGACCGGTCACTCATATCCAGACTTGATCCCCAAACGCGGCTTGAATCTCATCCACGGACACATCCACGCGACCGGGAATCACTAGTGGTCCGCTTCACCCCACCTCGATCACCGTGCGCAGATGCCCGCTGCCCTTTTCGAGATCGTCCAGGACGCCGTTCACCGCGCTGGCTTCCAGCGGCACGGTGCGGGTGATGGCGCGGGACATGTCGATCTGGCCGGTGCGGGCGAGCTCCATCAGTTCCACCAGCTCGGCGCGGGTGTGGTCGGAGCAGCCGATGATGTGGCGTTCGCGAACGAGGAGGTCGGTGAAGGGGTTGAACTCGAACTTGCGGAGGTTGATGGCGACGATCATCAGCCGGCCGCCGGGAGCGAGCGAGCGCAGGCCGCCATGGGCGACCGCCTCGTTGCCGGTGAATTCGACGATCACGTCCACGCCTTTTCCATCGGTTGCGCCGAGGATGGCTTTGTGCACGGGGGTTTCGCGTGCGTCGAGGGGGGTGGCGCCGAAGCTGGCCGCCAGCTCGAGCTTCTCCGGGACGACGTCGACCGCGAACACCTCGGACGCGCCGAGCGCTCGCGCGAGTTGCGCGGCGGAGACGCCGAGTCCTCCGAAGCCGAGCACGGCCACGGAGTCGCCCTTCTGGATGTTGCCGAGACGGAGGGCGTGATACGCGGTGGCGGTGGAGCACATCATGATCGCGGCGACGTCCGATTTCACTTCGTCCGGGATCGGAATGGCGTTGATTGCCGGAATGACGATCCGCCGCGCGTAGCCGCCGTCGCGATCCTTGCCGAGCATCTGGCCGGTGGGGCAGAACTGCTCGCCGTGACGCTTGCAGCGCGGGCACTCGCCGCAGCTGGTGAGGTAGTGCAGCGCGACTCGCTGCCCTTCGCGGACGTCGGTCACGCCGTTGCCGACCGCGGAGACCACGCCCGCGACTTCGTGTCCCAGCGTGACAGGGAGGTCCATGGTGGCGGTGCCGGCGCGATAGTGGGCGTCCGTGTGGCAGATGCCCGCGCGCTGCACGTCGACGACGAGCTCGCCGGCGGCGGGGGCAGGGTCGGGAAGGTCGAGCAACTGGAGGGGCTGGCCGGGTTCCACGAGTCGGATCGCTTGCATCCGCGCATCCTACGGGATTCGCGGGCGTGCGTCGTGCTTCCCATCGGGTGGCCGGATCGTCAGAATGCCGTCGATTCACGGAGGGAAGCACCATGAAAGTCACGGTAATGAAGAACGGGCCGTTGCGCGTGGAAGGGGACGACATCCAGATCGCCGACCCGCAAGGCGCGTCTTACGGCCTCGGCGGACGTACCGTCGTGTCGCTCTGCCGCTGCGGCCAATCGCAGAACAAGCCGTTCTGCGACGGCAGCCACAATCATCACGGCTTTCAGGACGAGCCGGTGGCAAGGGAGTTGCCGCCGAAGAAGACCTAGTGTCGCGACACTAGCCCTGCTCACGCTCCGGCAGGCACGGCACGCCGCGCAAGCGCACGGCTTGCGGACGCGATGGCGAGCGCGCCGGCGATGAGCACCGCGGCGGCGCCGAACGTGAGCCGCATGCCGGCGGCCACGGCCTCGGGACGTGCCGTGAGCATGTTGGCCGTCCCAGAGCCGAGGGCGAACAGCGCGCCCATGACGGATGCGCCGGTGATGAGTCCGAGATTGCGCGACAGGTTGAGCATGCCGGATGTGACGCCCCGCCGGTCCGGTGCGAGGTCGGCCATCACGGCAGTGTTGTTGGCGGCCTGGAAAAGCGCATAGCCGGCGGTGATGACGACGAGCGGCGCGATGTAGCCCGGTGCGCCGAACCTGATCGGCACCGTGGGCAGGGTGGAGGAACCGGCCGCCATCGCCATGAGCCCGGCCATGGTCATGCGATAGGCGCCGAACCGGTCGACGAGACGGCCGGCCGGCACACCCGTCAGTGCTGCCACGATCGGGCCGGTCGACATGACCAGTCCGATGCGGGCCGCGTCGAGCGCCAGCGCGCCGGAGAGGTAGAACGGGCCGACCACCAGCGTCGCCATGACCACGGTCGTGACGAGGGTGCTCATCGCGAAGCCCGCGCTCAGGACCGGATCGCGGAACATCGCCAGCGGGAGCAGAGGCGACGCGGCCCTCGCTTCGACGCGCGCGAAGAGTCCTAGCCCAAAGAAGGCCGTGAGCAACAGCACGACGTTGATCAGGCTGAACGAGCCTCGCCCTGTCGTCACGGCGAGTGCGTACGCGCCGAGGGTCAGGGCCAGCAGCAGCGTGCCCGCATGGTCGAAGCGGGGGTGATCGGTCGTCCGCGGGAGATCCGCGGGCAGGGAGCGATGGGCGAGCAGGAGAGTCAGGATGCCCAGCGGGACACTGACGAAGAAGATGGCGGGCCAGCCGAATCCGGCGATCAGGATGCCGCCGAGGGAAGGACCGAGCGCGGTGCCGATGGCGGACATCGTGCCGAGCAGCCCCATGGCGCTCCCGGTCCTTTTCTTCGGGACCGTCTCACCGACAAAGGCGATGGTGAGGGCCATCATGATCGCCGCGCCGAGGCCCTGGGCCGCCCGGGCGGCGATCAGCAGCGCGAGCGTGGGGGCGACGCCGCACAGGACGGACGCGACCGTGAACAGGAAGGTGCCGGCCAGGAGCAGCCGCCGGCGGCCCATGAGGTCCCCGAGCCGGCCGACGCTGACGATGAGCGTGGTGATGGCCAGCAGGTAGGCGAGGACGACCCACTGGACCTGCTGGAAGGAGGCGTTGAACGCCTGCGCCAGTGTCGGCAGGGCGACATTGGCGATGCTGGTGCCGAGTGAGGCCAGCAGCATGGAGAGCGAAAGGCTGCCCAGCGCCCACTGCTCCGAGGGTCTGCTGGCGGCGAGAAGGGGCTTCAAGAGGAACGTCATTGTTTATGTCTCCCGTACTGCCAGGAACATAAGCCGCGGCCCGACATGGCGGAAGACGCGTCATCTGCACTGTATTCGTGCGTGTGGCGCCATGTTCCGGGCGGTGCTATGGTCGAAGCGTGACGCGGCCCGACCTCAACCTGCTCGTTGCGCTGGACGTGCTGCTCGCCGAAGGCAACGTGTCGCGCGCGGCCCGAAGGTTGCGCCTCAGTCCCTCGGCCATGAGCCGGACCCTGGCGCGATTGCGTGAGACGACCGGCGATCCGCTGCTGGTCCGGGCCGGACGCGGCCTCGTGCCGACGCCGCGGGCGCTCGAGCTCCGCGAGAAAGCCGGCCAGCTCGTGCAGGACGCTGAAGCGGTCCTGCGTCCAGCCGAGAAGCCCGATCTCAAACAACTGGTCCGAACGTTCACGCTCAGGACCAGCGACGGCTTCGTCGAAAACTTCGGACCCGCCCTCATCGCCCGCGTAGGGGAGGAAGCTCCCCGCGTCCGGCTGCGCTTCGTGCAGAAACAGGACAAAGACAGCGCGCCGCTTCGCGACGGGACCGTCGACCTGGAGACGGGCGTCGTTGCGGACACCATGGGGCCGGAAGTCCGTGCGCAGTCATTGTTCCGCGACCGCTTCATCGGCGTCGTCCGCATGGGACACCCGCTCAGTCACGGCGAGATCACTCCCACCCGTTATGCAGCCGGCCGGCACGTGCTCTTCTCGCGGCAAGGTCTCGAGTACGGACCGATCGATGAAGCATTGAAACCGTTCGGCCTGGAACGGGACATCGTCGCGATCGTCGGCGGCTTTTCCGCGGCGCTGGCGCTGGCTCGCGCTTCCGACCTGATCGCCACCGTCCCCGAACGCCACACCGGAAACCTGCGCACCGGGATGCACAGCTTTCCGCTTCCGGTACCCACGCCGGAAATCACGGTGTCATTGCTCTGGCACCCACGCCTGCACGCCGATCCGGCACACCGTTGGCTGCGCGAGTGCGTCCGGGATGTCTGCGCGGCGTGAGCGGACGCTGTAGTCATGGCCCCTCGATTTTTGACCGTACAGGTAGGGATCAGGCGCACCATCATGCGTCGGCCTCGCGGCCTACTTCAACGCGGCCTCTGGCGCTACCGCACTCCAAACAGCATTCCGGAGATGCCTTACGATGATTGCAAATGGCAGCGGATGTGAGGGTGTTCATCAGCCACAGCTCGAAGGAAGACGAGCTGTCGAAGCGCGCGGTACGGGCGCTCGAGAAGCGGCTCGATACCACGCGCATCCGGCTGCTGTACGACAAGGACGTCCTCGACACCGGTGAGCACTGGCGCGACGAGCTGTGGGAGTGGTGGGGCGCGTGTGACGCCGCGGTGGTGATTTGTTCGGTCCCGGCGCTCACCGCCCAGTGGGTGTTCCTCGAGGTGGCCACGCTGATGCGCCGGCATTCGCTCACGCGGCTGCCCGTCTTTCCGGTGCTCATCGAACCGGTCACCGCCGAGCACGTCAGGAGCGACGCGCTGTTCAAGGATCAGTTGCTCCCCGAGCTGCAGACGACGCACATGTGGACCGAGGCGACGCTCGAGGCTGAAGCCGATGCGCTCGCACAGAAGCTCAATGCGCTGACCGTCCTGTCGTCCTTTGACAAGCCGCTGTTCGAATGGGAGAGACGCATCGCCATCCTGCTTCAGCAGCACGCCACGGCCGAGTTGATCTCCGTCGCGGCGGGCGCGCTCGAGACGGCGGTCGAGCCGTGGATGCCGCTGGCGCTCCAGGCTCGCGTGGTCGCGCGTGCCATGATCAACGCTCAGCCGGGCGCCGTGACGAAAGCGATGCACGCCCTGGCCGCCGCGCTCGATGAAAAGCGCCGCGGCGACGTGATGGGACTGGTCGCGGCGGCGTGGCTCCCGGTCGCAGACGCGCAGCAGGTCGCGGCCATCGTCCAGCGTCCCCGCGGCACGCGCGGCGTGGCGCTCCCCACGCACGTGCATCGCCTGGCCTGCTGGTACATCCGCCGCGCCTCGGGTCGTTACCCGGAATGGCAGCCGGTCGAGTTCAAGCGCCCGAGCGGCGCGGACGACGTGAACGAGACCTACGACAGCATCGCCGCCGCGCTGCGCGGCCATCTGAAGCTCGATCCCGACCACGACGACGAAGCGGTGGTGGACGAGTTGCAGCGCAGGGAGACGCGAGGGGAACCGGTGTTCATCGTCGTGCCGGCCGACGCGAAGGAACCGCCGAAGCTCTTTCCTTCGAAGCTGCTCGTGCCGCTGATGATGCGGCTGCTCGACGATTTCCCTTCGCTCAGTTTCTTCGTCCTGGCCGGCCATCCGCCGGTCGAGCTTCAGGATGCGGTGGCCGAGGGCCGCGTCATCTTCCTGAACCTCGATCGCGACCAATCGAAGAGCTGGGACCCAGCACTACGCCGACGCCGTGACCGGCGCCTGAGAGGAGCGTGATGGGCTACACGAAATTTTTCAAACCGCCTAAAGAATGGCGCGTCGAATCGACCACCCCGGAGGAGAGCATCGACCGGCGTGACGGCTCGGTCTACTACTTCCACGACGACACGATCGTGCTCGCGGTCAACGTCGCCCTCGTGACCGGGCGGCCGCTGCTGCTGCAGGGTCCCTCGGGGTCGGGCAAGTCGTCGCTGGCGCGGACCGTCGCGCGGTTCATGCAACGCCGCTACTACGAGCAGGTCATCTCTTCGCGCACGCAGTTGCGCGATCTGCTGTGGGGCTTCGACGCGCTGCGGCGGCTGCAGGATGCCCAGGCAAGCCGCGATCCCGAGACCGCCGCCAAGCTCGACGTCTCGCGCTACATCGAGCCGGGCGTGCTGTGGTGGGCGTTCGATCCCGTGTCCGCCGCCGCGATGCCGCGCGCGGAAGACCATACCGTGCTCGATTTCGACCCCAGGCCGGAGACGGTGGAGGGCTTCGCGCGCGTTCCGGCAGTGGTGCTGCTCGATGAGATCGACAAGGCGGATCCCGATCTGCCGAACGATCTCCTCGTGCCCCTCGGGTCTCTGCGCTTCCGCGTCGAAGGGATCAAGGACGACATCGTCGCGCGCGGCGGCGAGCGCGATCCGGTGGAGGTGCGCTCGCCGCTGATCGTGATCACGACCAACCGCGAGCGGGACATGCCGCCGGCGTTCCTGCGGCGCTGCGTGATCCTCGATCTGAAGCCGCCCTCGCGCAACGATCTCCTGGCCATCGCCAAACTGCACCTCGGCGATGCGAAGCTGGCGAAGGTCCAGCCGATCCTCGACCAGTTGCTTCCGGTTGGCGAGACGCCCGCGTTCAGCATCGCCGAGATGCTCGACGCGCTGCACGCCGCGTCGCAGCTCGACGCCGGCCTCGATCAATGGCCTGACATTGCTGCGCTCACGATCCGCAAGAAGGGGGAGGGAGAGCGGTGAGATCGGGTACCGGAGACTTCTACCGCGCGGCGAAACGGCTCCTGTTCGGCGCCGAGGAGGCGGAACGCGTTGCGGCGCTCCTCGGGCTCGACGTGAGGAAAGAGGCCGCGGCGCATGTCGACACTTCGTTGGTGGAAGTGGTCCGGGATCCCGGTGAGCAGAAGCAAGAAGAAGAGGCCGTGCAGGAGAGTGCTCCGACGTCGATGCGCACGCGGGTGGTGCGACGCGGAGCGGGGACTCCCGAGGGAGAGCCGGAGTGGTACTCCTCCACGGACCCGTTCCCGCTCGCGCAGACCAAGCACCGCCGCGCGCAGCTGAAGCTCGATCCGCTGCTCCCGCCGCGCGCCACCCGCGGGATCGTCACCACTCTCGCCGCGACCGTAGTGGCCGAGGGGGTGATGGACCTCGATCGCATCGTCTCGCACATTGCGCGCGGGGAAGTCGTTCGCCAGCTCTTCCGCAAAAAAGCATTCACCACCCGCAACGGCCTGCAGTTGCTGATCGACCGGGGCGACGCCATGACGCTGTTCGCGCGCGACGCGGTGTGGCTGGAGCGGCAGGTCGTACGTATCATCGGCGCGGAGCGCGTGCAGCCGCTCCGCTTCTCCGACCTGCCGCAGCGCGGCGCCGGCCGGGTGCGGGAGGAGTGGACGCGATACACGCCGCCGGCCGCCGGCGTGCCGGTGCTGGTGCTGTCGGACTTCGGCATCGGCGCCTCGCCGCTTGGCGCCTCTACGGCGGAGTGGCTCGAGTTTGCGCGGCTGCTGCGGGAGGCCCGCTGTCCGGCGATCGGAATCGTGCCCTATCCGCCGCAGCGCTGGCCGGCGGCGCTGGCGCAGGCGATGACGCTGGTGCAGTGGGACCGGCTGCATGCCCGCGCGGCGAGGGCGGCCATGCGTCTCGCGCGGAAGGGGGTTTCGTGACCACGGCGGACGAGGTCATCGCCGGCCTGCGAAACAAGAACGCTACGGCCTGGGAGCTCGCCGTGCTGGCATCGGCGGCCGTGCAGGTGGAGCCGGAGCTGCTGCGCCGGCTGCGTCTCGATCTTCTCGCGGGCTCCGATGCCTCCGCGGAAGCGGATCTCTGGCTGAGCGACCTGGTGGACTCGAAGAGTCCGGACGCGGCCGTGCTGCGGCCCGACGTCCGTGCGGCGTTGCAGGAGGAGCTCGCGGAGCATGGACGCCGCGACGATGCGCTGAAGATCGTGGCGAAGCTGCACGCGGGTCATTCGAACGTAATTCAGTTGCAGGAGGAGGTCACGGCGCTGTCGCTGAAGAACGACGACGCGTCGCGGGCGCAGATCGAGATGCTGCTGCAGCCGGTCGTGCGCACGCTGCACGAGAACGACCACGCCGGTCTGGCGCGGTGGGCGGCGCGTGCGTTCACGCAGCTGCGCCCGGACGTGCAGTCGATGCCTGCCCCATGGTCCATGATGCGCGCCGCCTCGCTGCGCCTGCGCGGCACATCGTCGGACACCGCATCGGGGACGGGCTGGTCGGCCGTCGAGTCGTCGCTGCGTGATCTGCCGGTTGTCCCTGTGTACGTGCGGATGTACGACGACGGTGCGAGGGTTACGACCACGCCCGGCGAAGGCGCGAGCCTGGAAATCCCGGCCACGGAGCCGCTGCTCCTGGAGTTTTCGTGGGACGGCGCGGAGGGACGCCGGTCGGCGCGCGTGGCTCTCGCACAGGGGGATCAGGCGGATGTGGAGCTTGCTCCGCGCAGCGTGGTGGTGACGACGGTGGTGGGAGACGAGTATCAGATCCGGGTGCCGCCGCAGTGGGACGACTGGGCGGTCGTCATTGCCGGACGCGGTGGAGTTGGTGCGCCCGACAGTTCTACGTTATTTCTTCAATGGCTACTCGATCCCGCGGGTGGCGCTGTGCAGCAGGACCACTGCTACGACGTGCGGTTTCGCCGTCGACGCCGGATGCCGTTGGACATTGTCACCGAGACAATTCGAAGCCTGGTCGAGGCCGTGTCGGACACACTCCATCGCAGACTCTACGTTTACATCGGCGGCCTCCGGAAAAACGACACTGATGACTTCATCGATGCGGAGCAGATCCGGGCACTATTGAACCCGGCCGGAGACTTTTTCGAAGAGATCCTCGTCTTTGGCGAGCTTTTGCTGCGGAGCGCGAACGATGAAGGATTTCTGGGACTCGGTCGTGCCGGCATGTTTTGCGGAATCAATGAGCCGGTACGGACCGATCCGGCCGGCCTTCCCGGCGTGCTCGTGACAGCGCTGAACGGCGGCGCGGCCGGAGATGACGGCGCCGTGACACCGGCAGGATTGACGATGTACCTGACCAGAATGCTGTTGCACGGAGCAACGCTGCGCTGGCAAACATGGGGGAAGCTGTCGCCACTCGTCGCGTCCGACGACTTTGCGGTCTTAGTCTCGTTCGACGGTTACCTGCGGTCACGGGTCGTTCGGATTCGCGATGAACAGGCGAACGTCGTCGTCGCGCTGCCGTTCGCCGAAACGGGAGTGCGTCGCCGATTGCTGCGCGGGCGCTATTTGATCGACGATCCTTCGCGCTTTCTTCTTCTTCCACTGGACACAACAGAGAACCGCGAAGGGCAGCAGGGTCTCGTCGCCGCCGAGATCGATCATCAGCCGCGGGAAGAATGGATCATCGTCGCCGGCACTGCCGGCGAAGTTACCGAGGCGCAACGCCTGGTCGCGACAGCAGTCGCGCGGCGTCTCGCGGGCGCCGGCTATCGCCTTCTCGTGGGCGACTGGCAGGGCGTCGATGAAATCACTCTCGATGCGTTCACCGGGACGCTGGCGGTGTTCGGGATCGAGATGCGTGAATTCATACGCCGATTTCGGTTTCAGCCACCGCGGACCAGCAAAAAACTACCCGGCGTGACTGATGTCGTCGTCGAACGTGTGGAAGACGAGTTCGCCCGTCCCCTGCGCGAGGCGTATGCAATCGTCCTGATCGGCGGCCGCGGCGGCACGTATCGATATGCGGCAGAAGCCGCCCTGGCCGGTGTCCCGGTCCTCCCGATCGCCCCGGCCGGAGGCGTCGCCGCCACCGTATTTGACGAATATCTCGCGCGTGGCTCGAGCGGAGAGCTCTACGCGCAGGCCGCGGAACGCGCCACTGCTCCCGGTCTCTCCGAGGCGATCCGGGAGGCAGCGTGGCAGCGCGACGAGATTCGCGACGAGGCACAGGCCGACGAGATCGCCATTCGTGCGGTCAAGCTGCTGCTCGATCACGTCAAGCCGTGGAGGCGCATGCATCCGGTTGCCGAGGCCGCCGAATGGCAGGGCAAAGTGGCGGCCATCGCGCCACGCATCTGTCGGGTGCAGGTCGGTTACGTGTCGGGAACCGGCTTCTTGGTTGGTCCGCGTGCGGTCATGACCCCCTATCACATCGTCGCCGATGTGATTCAGGGCCAGGGTCCGCCGAATGACATGGCCTTTCATTTCGATGAAAGCGGCACGAGCGGCTTCACCTATAGGGCGACGGGAAACTGGCTGATCGACGCGGCGCCCGACGAAGATCCTGCTTCCGCACTTCCGGGCGGCTACGCCGTGATTGAACTGGATGAAGCGATCGGGAATCATCCGCTCCCGCTGCGGCCGGGACGCCGCGGCTGGATTGAGCTCCCTTCGGCCGGCGTTGCGCTGCCGCGCGTACAGGAGTTCGCCCAAATGATCTACCGCGCTGGCGCGGAACCGAGGTTCGTGATTGGGACCGTCATCGGCTACGAGGGCCAATACGTGATCTACCGAATGACGATGGAAGCAGGTTCCGGCGCCCCCTGCTTCGACGCCGACTGGAACCTGGTGGCCATGCAACACTCGTTCTCCCTCCCGAGCCGGCATAATCGCGCCCTCTCCATGCACGCCGTGACGGAGCAGCTGCGCACGCGCGGCCTGCTCGACCGAGTGCGAAGCGTGCGGTGAAACGTTTCACGCGCAGCGATCACTACCTCACTAAGAAAGCGAGGTACAGCTAATGGCAAGCACTCCGGTACAGATCAGTAAACTCGAGGACTCCGCGGCGGGACGGGCGCTGCAGGCGGCGACGAATGCGCCGCTCACGAACTTCGTCGACTTCACGTCGACTCTGGTGACGAACGTGTTCGACACGCTCGTCGACAATTCGATCAAGCAGACCCGCGCCTATGCGGACCTGGTGGCGTCGGTGGCAGGCACCCTCGAAGACTTCGAGGCCAAGACCCTCGGCGACCCGGACCAGGCGGCGCTGGACTACATCAGGACGGTCATCCTGCCGACGTATCAGGGAACGGCCACGCCGGCGCTCCCGGCGACGTTCTCACCGACGGCCTCGATCGCCGGGAACACGACGTTCGTGAACCAGGCGGTGGAGCAGGTGTACGGCGGCGTCACGGCCACGATCGGTGCGACGGAGCAGGTCTTCGCCCTCGATCCCAACAAGTCCATCCCGACCTCGGACCTCTTCGAGTTCACCAAGGCCCTGCTCCGCAAACAGGCCAAGCGCACCTTCGAGGACCTGCGCTCCCTGGTCGCGCTGGGGGTGCAGTTCATCGAGGTTTCGAACGGCACACTCTCCACATCGCTGACGTTCCACACGAACTCCATCGACTCGAACACCATCGACGCCACGAACACGCGCACCGACTTCGAGAGCCGCAGCCGTGCGTTCACGGGCAACCTCTCGCGCTCGGTGAGCACCGGGTTCGGCGGCAAGCTGGCGGGGTTCTACTTCGGGCGGTCTGTCACCAACACGATCGGTGGCACCTTCAGCAACGCCACCAACTCGTCCTCGCTGAACGTCAACGTGGTCAACGAAAAGAACTCGGCGGTGACGAACCTGAGCATCGACATCACCGGATCGATGTCGCTTCAATTCCAGACCAGGCATTTCCCGCCGGTGAACAACACCACCACCCCGGTGTGAGGTAACGACCGATGAAAGGCGGCCAACCGTTGTCAGCCCTTGCAGCATCCCTACTGTCGGAGCTGGCGCGGTCGGCCGTCGAAGCGGAGCGGCGCCAACGAAGCGTCTATGCGGAGCTGGCCGCCGAGGTGGCCGTGCCGCCCGAGATACACGAGGAGCGTGCCTCGGGCGGGACGGTCGAACAGCAGCAGGCGATCGCCGAGGCTCAATTGGCCCGCTTCGGCCTGCGGACCGTTCGTGGACGAAAAGACCAGTGCATCGTCGACGAGGCGGCGCGCACGCAACTGCGCGAGGTCCTGGGCGGACTGGTCGCCTGCGTGGATGGCGTCGACCTCGGCCTCGACGACGTCCTGGCGTCGCCGGCCATCGATCGCCGGACGTTGCTGGCCTTCATCACCGCCGGCCTGAAGCGCGATGCACGCTGGCGCTACCTGCAGACCCAGACGCTGCTCCAGGACGGATTGCCACGAGCCACGATCAGCGGAGGACGGCTGTTGACCAAGGTCATCCTCGGCACCGACGAGCATGGCGAGATCGTGGCCCGCCTGGCCAATGATGCAAGCGTGGAGCAGAACGACTCGCAGGCGGTGAGCGCGCTGACGTTCGAGTTCACCGTCGGCGCGTTTCCGTCCATCCGGTGAGAGGTACGCGACAATCCTTCATAGACCACGGGTGCGCGGTACACGCCGGCCACCGGCGTGGGCGGCGACATGGCTCACGGAAAGTTCGAGCTCGAGCAACCGACGCCGAGGGAGACCACGTCTCCCGACATACAGCTCTCGCACTTGCTGCACGGATCGAGGACGTAGGTTGGCGTCGGGAGCTTCCTGCCGCCGATGAGGTAGTGCAGCAGATAGTGATGCAGGTCGTCGTCCGTGCACTCCTCGGCGTCGTGGCGGACCATGACTTTCGCGTTGGGTTTCAGCAGAATCCGGCTCTCGGGTCCACGGCCGAAAGGCTGGATCACGATCTCCGGATTGTCGCCCGCCTTCGTGAGACAGAGCTTCGCACCGTAGGCGTGGCCGAAGCAGCAGTCGCGGAGCTCCCCCTTCTCGATGTCGAAGAAGAAGTCGACGGTCTCCGCCGTTGCCTGCTCGCTGTCCACGTACCGCCTGTCGAGGCGGAAGTCGGGCACGCCCGGGAGCGATGGTATGCACCTCGGCCCACGGTAATCCAGGGCATCGTCGTTCGACGGGATGGTCACGGTCGCACCCTTGATGATCCACGTGTGTGCGGGCGCCCCTGGTTTCGGCTGCAGGTACGGAGTGGGGGCGGGGAGAGGCTCGAGCACGGAGTCCTTGTCGACGTACAGCGTCCCCTCGTGATCGGGGATGTTCGGCTTGTCGTGCTTTGATTGCCGCGCATTCGCGAGCACGACGCGGTGCGGTACGCCGAGCCAGTGCGTCTTCTTCTGATCGCGCCTGACGTGGGTGCAGATCCCCCGGAAATAAACGGTCACGCTCACGATGCACCTCCTGGAATGCGGCTGGTCAGCAAAGAGACGGCACGCCAGGCGCCGTCCACATCCGTGGTTACACTCTCCAGCTGCACGCGGCGCAGCGCGTCGTATGGCTCCGCGCCGGCGGCGAGTTGGCGATGAATCTCCAGGAAGATCTCCCGCGCGTCCGCGTCGGCGATAGGAACGAGCGTGCCGATGACGTGGCTCGCGCCCGCTGCGAGAAATCCGCCGCCGAGACTGGACGCGCGCGCGTCCGCGTCCGCCGAGGCACGCAGCGTCTCACATGCCGCGAGCACGACCACCGGCGCATTGGCCAGCCGCGTGGAGGCGATCGACGACCAGGTGATCCTGCGGCCGCCGAAGACGAAGGCGCGATCGTCGCTGGCGGGCTGCCGCTCCGTGTGCCCGGCGATGTGCAGCACCTGCGCGCGCCCGGCCGCGGCGGCGAAGGTCTCGAACGGCGTCTCTCCTCCCGCCAATAGGCTCGCGTCGTCGTAGATGCGCTCCAGCCCTCCCGCCTCGGCGCGGCTTCCCGGCAGGCCGACTGAATCGCCGCGCACACCGGACGAAAGCAGCGCCGTCAGCAGCACGCGCCGCGGATGATGCGCGGATGCGTTCTGCAACGCGCTCGCGCTCTCCGCGAGTGAGACGGACATGCGCTCCACGAGAAACCTCCGCTGCGCGGAATCGTGCAGCGCCGCGAACGGAACGGTGGCGAGCCGCCGGTCAGGAACGACGATCAGATGCCGCACCGCGCGCAGCGGGTCATCGAGGGGGCGGATGAGCAGGTCGTACAGCGCGGTGGCGGACGATGCCAGCGCCTCGACTTCCTCGCGCGCCTTCCGCTGACGCACCACGTGCAGGCCTGTCTCCGTCACGCAAAACGCCACGACCTCGGAGGGCAGCACCACGAGCTCCAGCACGGCCGCCCCGCTTCGTTGCAGCCGCTGCTGCAGTTCGCCGGCCGTGACGGTCCGCGGGGCGTGCCGCAGGATGTCGTTGCGCTTGCGCTCCGCGTATGCGAACGCGAGCGCCTCGTCGCCGCGGTCGAGCGCCAGCGCGATGGCGTCCTCGAAGAGCGCGGCGTCCGCATCGAGCACTCCCGTCCCCACGAGCGCGCCCGCGACGGGCACGGGATGACGCTCCAGGACGAGGATCGCCTCTTCGAGATCGCGCGCGGCCGCGTGGTCATTGCCGAGGCGGCGCTCGGCGCGGCTGCGCAGCAGATACGGCTCGCGGAGGTGAAACGGGAGCTGTCGCGCGCGGTAAGTCTCGATCGCGCGCGTGAACAACGTCTTCGCGCGGAGAGGATCGCTTCCGAGCGCCACGGCACCGGCCGCGACCTGCGCGTCCGCGACGAGACGTGCGCGCAGCTCGGGATCGGAAACGCGCAGGGCGACACTCTCCGCCTCGCGCGCGATCGCGGCGGCCGCACCGTCGCCGGTGCGCACCGCGAGCAACGCCTCGCGCGCCAGGACGTCCGCCAGCAGCGGCTCGCGCAGTGGCGCACGGCATTCCGCCTCTTCGATGCGCAGCAGCGCGGCCGCGGCCTCGAGATGGCCGTCGTGCAGCTCGAGCCGCGCCGCCGCGCCGATGCTCACCGGCAGCCGGTCCGCGTAGCCCTCGGCGCTGAGCGCCGCGAACGAGCGGATACGATACTTCCACGCTTCGTCCGGACGGCCCAGGGCCACGAGCGTGTCCGCGAGGAGCGTCTGCACGAACGCGGCATGCGCGCGCTCTCCAAGGCGGCGGAACGTCTCTTCCGATTCCTCCAGGGTGCGCCGCGCGTTGCTCCAGTCGCCGTCGGTCATCAGACACAGACCGAGCTCCCACTGCGCCAGAGCGCGCACCGCCGCGTAATGCGGCGTCGAGGCGAGCTCGCTCAGCAACTGCTCCAGCGCCTCGCGCGCGACCTCTCTCCGGCCCTGATCGTAAAGAGCCGCGGCCGCGTAATGCCTGGCGACGAACTGCATCGGCGAGGCGGCCGCGGCGAAGCCTCGCGCAGCCTCCTGCAGCTCCGGCGCAGCGGCCTTCGGTTGCGCGCGGCTGTAGACGATGCGCGCGTGAAGATACCGCGCGTGTGCGTCCGCGAGCGGTGCGCCGCGATCGATCGCGGCCACGGCGTCGCGCAGGAGGGACTCTCCATTCGTCGCCGCGACGGCGTCGCCGGTCACGCGCGCCATGGACAGCAACCGGGCCGCGCGCGCGGCATCTCCCGCCGCCACCGCCTCCCCCCATTGCCCGAGCCACATCCCTTCGCCGTACGCGCGCGACTGCTGCGGATGCCGGGTCACCAACCGCCGCACGGCCACGGCGTCGCGGGCCGCGGCTGCACGCTCGAGCTCGGGGAGCTCGCGCTGAAACTGCGAGGTCGCGGTCTCGCGGTCGACGTGCGCCAGCCGCCGCCGCGCTTCCGCCGCCCACGGCGACCCGCCGTCGATGGCCAGGTAGTGCTTCCACGCCGCTGCTGCCTGGTGGGTGAGGCCGAGGCTCTCGAGGATCAGCGCACGGTTGAAGCGCGCCTCGGCGAGAGCCGGCTCGAGCCGCAAGGCGCGATCGGCGCAGCCGAGCGCCTCGGGATAGAGCGACGGGCGATCGTGGCTCGCGGCCTCCGCATACAGCGCCGCCGCGAGGTCGTTCCAGGCACGCGCGTTCCCGGGCGCCTGCGCCGTCGCCTTGCGCAACCGCTCGACGGCGGCGGACGGCTCGGCAATCATCAGAAGCGCCACGCCCGCCGCATGCTGCGCGTCCGCGGTCTGCTCGCGGTCCGCGCGCTCGGTGAGCTCCCCTCCGACGCCCACGAGCTTCATGGTCTTCGGATCGCGCCCACCCTCGGCGCGCATCGGCCCGCGATACGGCGCCCAGGGAAATCCTCCGGAGAGGCGCGTCTCGACGGAACGCGCGTCGCGCGGCGCGAGCGCTGCAAGCTGCGCCATCGGGTCCCGCCGCGGAAGGAGCATCGTCGCGCCGGCGATGACGACCGCGAGGACCGCCGCGGCGGCGAGCCACCAACGCCCCGTTCCGTGCCGCTCCTCCATCGCCGGCTCCTCGGACAACGTCTCGCGCGCCGCGGCAACCGCGGTGCGGCATGAGGTACAGGCGTCGAGGTGTGCGATCAACGGTGGCATCTCGCTTCGGATGAGCGTTCCCGCCGCCATTGCCGCCAGGGTCTCCGCGCTCGGGTGGCGGTCGCTCATACCACTCCTTCTTTAGCAGTCTGGCTCGCGGTCTCGGTTTTCCCGTTCCGCAGACCGAAATCGTCATCGAGCAGCTCCGCGCCGCGCAGGAGGTCGGGAAGGTCCTCCCCGCGGATGGCGGCGTCCGTCAGCGCGCGGCGCAGACGCGCGAGCAGCGCCTCGATGCGCCGGTAGAGAGGGCGCTGCGGAAGCTGCAGCATGCGCGCGATGTCGGCGACGCCGAGGGCGTCCACGAAGTGGAACCGGAGGATGAGCCGGTCTTCTGGATCGAGTGACTGCATCGTGGAGCGCACGACCGTCGCGGCGCCCGCGGCCATGCGCCGCGCGTCGCTCTCCAGCACGCCGGCGTCGGCGGTGTCGTGCGCGACGGCCACGTCCGCTACGGCGTCGTCGAGCTCCACGGCCCGCGGATGGCGCACCTGCTCGGGAAGCTGCGCGGCGATCTGCTCGAGCCGCGCGCGGGTCATCGAAGGATCGACGGCCCGGACGATCGGCAGCACCGCGTCGACCGGACGTTGCTCGCGGCGCACGAGCTTCTCGATCATCACCGCGACGGCGCCGAGGCGGCGCGCCTGCGCGGACGGACGCCAGCGGCCGAGGGTGCGGATCCACTCATCGGCCAGGAGGCGCTGGATGATCACGGCCAGGAACGCGGCCAGCGGCGCCCGCCCCTCGTAGCCGCGAAGGATGGCGTAGTCGTTCTCGATGAGTGCGATCTTCACGACCGACGCGAAGTCCTCCACGTCCGCTCCGACCACGTTCGCGCGGCGACAGACTCGCTGCACGATGCGCTCGACGAGCAGCAGGTTCTGCCGCAGGAGATCCTCGGGATGCATGGGATACCCGCCGATGATATCCGGGCGAATGGAAAAAATGGCGGCCGCGCCAGACAGAGGGAGTGAAAGGAGAAATGCGATGAACAAACTCCCCCTCGTTCCCCTCATCCTGGTCGGTCTCGCGGTGCTGTTCATGCCGGCGTCCGCGTCGGCACAATCGAAGGTCTGCGTCTACGCGCAGCACGGCTACTCGGCGCAGGCGCGCGTCGTGAGCGGCGACTGGAGCTCGGACTGGACCCGGGTCTTCGACATCGGCAGCGGGCAGTGCATCGACATCAGCAATCTCGCGGACAGCGCCAAATACAGGATCGAGGTGCAGGCCATCGGCGGCGGCGCGAAGGAGTGCACGCCCAAATACGGGCGCTACGCCGCGCGTCCGTGGCCGCTGGTGTATTTCACGAACGGGTCGACGACGATGCCGAACTGCTTCCTGGTCGGCGAGTGAAGGAAAGGAGATCGTCATGAAGAAACAGCTGATCCTCGCGTCGGTGGTCCTCTCGCTGTTCACCGCCTTCCCCGCGCTCGCCCAGTCGAAGGCGTGCGTCTACATGGCCCCCGGAGTCTGGTACGCCGGCATGATCCGCGGATCGTCGCCGAGTTGGACGGACGGCACGTGGCAGGGGCAGTACGAGCTCGGCAAGTTTGGTTGCGTCGAGCTGTCACGCGTGCCGGACGGGGAGGAGTTCACCATCCACATCAGGCCGCTCGCGCCGTTCGGCGCGAAGGATGGCGCATGCCCGAAGGTGAAGCGCCTGGCCAGCAGCGGTCCGCCGGTCCTGTTCTTCGCCACCGGCACGATCTTCGAGCCGCGCTGCGTGCTCTACGAGGCCCAGTAAATGCCCGAGCGGCCGCCGCGCGCTCCGCGGCGGCCGCAACGCGCGTACTGGTACGTGGCGCTGGGGCTGCTGGTTCTGACGAAGATCATCATCGTGATCCGTCGCTCCTCACAATCCGCGGAACTGGAACCTGATCCCTGGGACGACCTTCGGAACCGCAGACTCAGGGAACGAGCCGGACCGGCACCGTCGCGTGGCGAGCGACGTCGAACTGCCTCGCCCGGTTGTCGCGATGTTCGTTCGGCTCGCGCGGCCCGGGCCTCTTTCGCTGCGCCACGGAAAGCACTGAAGGGCGGAAGGGCGTATAGTTTTCCGATGCGCACGTTCGCGACGAAAGCGAAGCCCGGCCCGGCTACGTCGACCGCGCCTGCACTGCACGGTTGGACGATTCAGCGCAAGCTTGCCGTCAGCTCTCCTGCCGACGCACTCGAGCGCCAGGCAGACGCGGTGGCGGATAGCGTGATGCGGTACGCGCAACCGGCGGCCGCCAGCGCGGCGCGTGCGGCGATTCAGCGTCAATGCGCGGAGTGCGAACAAGAAGAAGAGGGGAGGCGCTCGGCAGACGCGCAGTCGATCGAAGGCGGGCGGCCGGAGAAGGACGAAGAGGAAGAGCCGCCGCCGACGGAGCAGGGCGTAGGAGAGGCGCCGCGAGAGGCGGAGATCCAGCGCAAGGCGCACCCGGCCGCTGCAACCCCAGTGCACCCGCGCGCGATCGCCGAGCGGCTGGCAGAAACGCGATCCGGCGGCGAGCCGTTCGCGTCCCCGGCGCGCCGCCCGATGGAGGCGGCCTTCGGCCACGATTTTTCGCGAGTCCGCGTTCATCGCGATGGCGCAGCCGCGGAGCTCTGCCGCGACCTGAGCGCGCAGGCGTTTACGTACGGTAACCATGTTTACTTCGGACACGGCACCTACGATCCGCAACGCGCCGCGGGGCGACATCTGCTCGCGCACGAGCTCGCGCACGTCGTGCAACAGGGGCAGGCCGCGAGCACTCCCGCCATCCAGCGCGCCGCCGCCTGGACGGCGCCGGTGCCGAACGCGGTCAACAGTCTGGCGGACACGGCGATCAACGGGGCAGCCGCCGGCGTCACAACGCCAACGTTCAACGGCGTGGCATTCGGCGCCCTGACTCCGCCGACCGTCAACGTCGCCGCCGTTGCGGCCGGCGGGTTCGACGCCACGGTCACCGCGGTGGCCGCAAACAACGGCACCGTCACGGAGAACGTTCTCTCCGCCGGGCCGTGGAGGCTGGTCGTTCCGCGGGCCACCATTGGCGCATTGTTCCGGACGCTTCCGCAATGTACGGGAGCCGGCAACTCGAATTTCCGTGCGCGAGGCGATCCGTCCGATGCTGCCATGGCTGCCGCCAACCTGCGGCATGAAACGCGTCACGCGAACGACCGGAGGGATGCGTTCAACGCCAACGTGGTTCCGTGGGATACGCGGCTGACCGCCGCGCAAGCCGCGGGGACGACGTATCACCGCGCGACGGCAGCGGCCGCGCGAACCGCCCTCTTCACCGCGATGGGAGGAACCGCGACTCAGGTCCGCGACGCATGCCTCGCCGCCGGCGCCGCCGCGCGGGACGCGTATCACGCTACGGCGGCCGGGGGTCCGATCTCCGCGCCGACCGATCCGAATGCAGCGCCGGACTGTTCCTGGTCCTTCGCCCGCTACTCGAATCCTTCGTAAACCGAATGTCACTCGCGGCAGCCATCGAGATTCGCGGCGGACAAACCGTCGAACTGCGAATCACGAATATTTCTGACCGCACGATCGCGATTCTCAACCCCGATCTCGGCGTCCCATCGCCGGCAGTGGGCTGGCCGTATTCGCTCGAGGTCTACCGCACGTTTCTGCTGATGTCGTTCGCCTTTCTCTCGATCTCGATGACGGACGATTCGGGCGACGAGTTGCGGCCGCGAAGAATCGACTTCTCTGTCACACCCGCTCTGCGAACGCCGATCGACCTCGAGCCCGGCGGCTGGTTCACGCTGCCCATTCCCATCGGCGATTTCTACGAACTGCGGCCCGGCCAGACGTACGACGTGGCGATCGAGTACGGAGACCGGAAACAAAGAGTGCGAGCGGAGACGCGGTTGACCTTCCCCGCGCGTGGCTAGCCCCGCGCCCCGGGCCTCTTTCTCGGCGGTGGCGAAGACGCTTCCTCGCTCCTGCCCTTCCGGGTCAGCCACGCGGCGAAGCTGGTCATCGTGCGCAGGGTCAGGGACTTCGCGTGCTGGGCCTCGCTCGTGGCGATGGCGGTGTCGAAGAGGCGCTCGACCTCGTCGTCGCTCGCGCCGGCGAGGGCGCGGAGCTCGGCCTCGCACCGCTGGACCTCGGAATGGAAGTACCGTACGTCCGAGCCGATCATGCTGTCGTAGCCGCGCTGCACGGCCTGCAGTCCTTTTTCCACGTTCCCGGCGCGCAGCCAGAGGTCCGCCTCCAGAGCGGGATAGAAGAAACCGTACACCCGCGCGCCGGTCGCGGCGAACAGCTCCTCGCCGCGATCGATGAGTGCCATGCCCTCCTCGAAATCGCCTTTCATGGCAAGCGCCCATCCCTTCGCCGAGGTGCCGGTGGCCATCCACTGCGCGAACTCCTGCACCTTCGAGAGGTCGATCGTTGCCTGCGCGAGGCGCAGGGCCCAACGAACTGCGGGCGGAACGCCAGCAGGATCAGCAGTGGCGCCACCGGCGCATGGCCGATGATCCATTCGAGGAACTCGAGCGTGGAAGGATCGGCCCAGTGGACGTCTTCCACGATGAAGACCGTCGGGCGCCGCATGGCGCGGAACATCAACAGCGCCGCGACGGACTCGATCGCGCGGCGCCGCTGTTCGATGGGCGGCAACGAGAGCGGTTCGTACGGCGGACGGAGCGGAATCGAGAGCAGCGACGCGACGGGAGGAAGGACGTCCCGGATCGGCAGGTCGGGGAACTCCGCGAGCGCGGCTTCGAGCCGCGCCAGCTTCCCGGCCGGGTCGTGGAGCTCGTCGAGACGCAGCCACGCTCCGGCCATGGCCATGATGATCGGGTGGAACGGTGTGTTCTGATGGTAGGGCGAGCAGCGCGCTTCGACCCAGTCGTGGCCGTCGGCTCTGCACTTCGTACAGCAGCCGCGATTTGCCCACGCCTGCCTCGGCCGAGATGGTGACGATGTGTCCCTCGCCGTTCTGCGCGTGCTTCCAGCGGTCGAGGATGACGCCGATCTCCGTCGATCGCCCGACGATGGGCAGCAGACCCGTCCTGGCGACCGCATCGAACCGCGTCTCGGCGCCGCTGGCACAGACGACGCGGAACGCGTGTACCCTCCGGTCTCCCGGCATGTGGAGGGATGCGGATTGCTCCCGCATGATCACTACGCCGATGACGTGATGAACCGGGTCGCTCGACCCCGATCATCGCGACATCGACACGGTGAATTGGGTCCACCAACCCAAATCATCGGGTGTACCAACCCAAATCATCGGGTGTACCAACCCGAATCATCGGGTCGCTGACTCGACGAATCGAGTCATTCAACCCGAATCACCGAGTCGATGACCCAATGAACCGGGTCGCCAACCCGAATCACCGAGTCGCTGACCCGATGAATCAGGTCGCCAACTCGAATCACCGAGTCGATGACCCGATGAATCGGGTCGCCAACCCGAATCACCGAGTCGCTGACCCGATGAATCGGGTCGCCAACCCGAATCACCGAGTCGCTGACCCGATGAATCGGGTCGTTAACCCGAATCACGGAGTCGTTGACCCGATGAATCAGGTCGTTAACCCGAATCACGGAGTCGTTGACCCGATGAATCGGGTCGCCAACCCGAATCACCGAGTCGATGACCCGATGAATCGGGTCGTCAACCCGAATCACGGAGTCGTTGACCCGATGAATTACGTCGTCCACCCGAATCACGGAGTCGTTGACGAGGAGGCGGCGCGGGACATGCGCGAAACTCGTTCGCCGCGAGCCAATAACGTCAAAGAAGACATCGATAGTTCACTGAATCCCGCGAACTGACACCTCTAAACGTCTACTGGTGCATCCTCGCCGCGCACCCTGGCCGGATCAAGTCTCGCTGATTCACGGCAACGGGTGCTGCCACGCGGAATCTCGCCCCCGCGGCGGCCTGCTGCTAACCTCGGAGAGGAGGCGACAGAACATGGCCAGGCGCGGGTCGGACATCGGTGCGGAGATCGACGCCCTCTTCCAACTTTCCCTCACCGAGTTCACCGGGGCTCGCAATGCTCTCGCGAAGCGTCTGAACAACGAAGGACGGACGCTCGACGCGGAGCGCGTGAAAGCGCTCGCCAAACCGTCGGCACCGGCGTGGGTGGTGAACCAGCTCTACTGGCAGGATCCGAAGGCGATCGAGCGGCTGCTCACTCTGGGCGAGCGTGCTCGCAGGGCGCAGACGGGACAGCTCAAGAACGCCGATCTGCGCGCGCTCATCGAAGAGAAGAAGCAGATGACGATTGCATTGCTGACGAAAGCCTCGGCGATTGTCGAGGAGGCCGGGCAGGCCGCGTCGGCCGATTCGATGCGTCGCGTGTCGGCCACGCTGGAATCGCTCGCGGCGTGGGGCTCCATGGAAGGCGTCCCCAAAGCCGGCCGTCTGACCGCCGAGCTCGACCCGCCGGGATTCGACACGCTTGCCGTGATGATGGGCGGGAAGAAACTCGAGGCGGAGAAGGTGCTCCTCTTCCGTGCTTCGAAACCGGTCGAAGATCCGGCGGCGATGCGCGCCCGCCTGCACGAAGCCGTGCAGGCCGCGGAAAAGGCACGGCGCGATGCGGAGCGCGCGGAATCGGCGCTCGCGAGAGCCAACGCGCGCGTCGCGGCGGTGGAAAAGCAGAAACAGGAGATCGATGCGCGCTACGCCGAGGCGAAAGAAGCGGCGCGGCTGGCTTCGAGCGAAGCAAAGAAGACCGCGCAAGCGGTCGCCGACGCCGAACGGTCGCTTGCGAAAGCGAAGGGAACGCGTGAAACGTAAGCTCGCCCCGGCGCCGTGATCAAGGACGGGGACACGATTGGCAACGACGCCGAGCAGAAGATCGTCGTCCATCACGGTCGCAGCAAGTTCGCCAACGGCGACGTGTACAAGATCCTCACGCCGTGACGCCGGCGAGGGCGCCGGCTCACTTGATGCCGAGGCGGGTGAGCGCCTGTCGCGCGCGCTCGTAATTCATGTTTGCCGCGGTGCGATACCACTTCTGGGCCTCGTCGAGGTTCCTGGTCACACCGTCGCCGCCGTTTTCGTAGACGAGACCGAGGTTGAAGGAGGCCGCGTCGTTCCCTTGTGCTGCGGCCTTGTGGAATAGTTCCGCTGCCTTCGCCACGTTCTTGGTCAGTCCGCCGGTGCCGTTGTAATGGTACGTGCCCAGGTTGTTCTGGGCCATGGTGTGACCCTGGTCGGCGGACAGGCGATAGAGCTCCACGGCTCTGGCCTCGCTGTGCTCCACCCCGCCGAGGCCCGCGCTATGGAAGAGCGCCAGCCGGTATTGCGCGCCGGCGTCTCCTTTGTCCGCGGACTCGCGCAGCCACGTCGCGGCGGTGACTTCGTCTTTCGCGATTCCGTGCGTTCCATCGGCATACATGGCCGCGACCTTGAACTGCGCGCCTGCATGGCCCCTGTTGGCGGAGGCGAAATAGAGCTCGACCGCTTTCCCCTCGTTCTTCGCGAGACCACCCGTCCCGTGCTCGTACCTGAAGGCCAGATTGTACTGAGCCGCGGACTCTCCGCGGGCGGCTGCCTTGCCGTACAGCTCCACGGCCCTGGCTTCGTCTTTGAGGACGCCGCGGCCTAGCGCGTACATGCGTCCGAGATTGGTCTGTCCTTCGTCGCCGGCCGCGCGATACAGCTCTACGGCCTTGGCGTAATCGCGTGTCACGCCGAGTCCGTCCTCGTATAGACGACCGAGGCGATCCCGCGCATAAGAGTTGCCTTGCTCCGCGGCGCTGCTGTAGAACGCGACGGCCTTGGACAGATCCTTTGGCAGACCGCCCTCGCCGTCGCGATACATGGAGCCGAGGTTGGTCTGGGCCATCGCGTCTCCCAGGTCGGCCCCCTTGCGCATCAGCTCGGCCGCCTTTGCGCGGTTTTTTGGCATGCCCCCGGTGCCGTCGTAATAGAACGTGGCGAGGTTGTTGATCGCTGTGACCAGTCCCTGGTCGGCGGCGCTCTGGTAGTAGGCCGCGGCCTTTTGCGCGTTTTTCAGCAGTCCCAGACAACCGTCGGAGTAGCAGTAGCCCAGTCTGTTCAAAGCTACCGGATGCCGGCGTTCCGCAGCCTTCTGGTAGAGCGTCCGCGCGCGATTCTCGTCCTTTGGCAGGCCAGCAGTGCCTTCTTCGTACAGGCCGGCCAGGTTCACTTGCGCGGCGGGATAGTCACGCTCCGCGGCCTTGCGATAGAGCTCCACGGCTGCTGCCTCGTTCTTCGGGAGCGACGGCATGCCGCGCAGGTAAAGGTTGGCGACAGCGGTCTGGCCGTAGGGATGTCCGGCCGTAGCCATCTCTTGGAGTTGCGGTAATGCCAGCGCGTAATAGCGATCGGCGTCGGCATCGTCTTTCGGAACTCCCCGGCCGTGTTCGTATCCGCGGCCGATCACGTAATACGCGATGGCGTTCTCCTGCTCTGCCGCCGACCGCGCCAGTTCGAGCGCCCGGGCATCGCTCCCCCCGCGGATGAACATTACGTGCCCCAGCCACGCCTCGGCCTCGTGCGAGCCGCGGGCAGCGGCCTCCTGGAGGAGCTTTTCCGAGCGGGCGATGTCGCATGGCCCGCCGAGGCACATTGCCAGCGTGGCGCCGAGCGGAACCTGCGCATCGGCATCGCCGCCGCTGACGGCCTGTTCGAAAAGCCGGCGAGCCTGGACGTACTTTCCTTTGTCGAACGCCTCCTGTGCGGTGGTGCGAAGATCGTCGATGAAAGGGATTCCCCACTGTCGCTTCCACATCGTTCCGATGGCAATGGCGAGCACCAGCGCGCAGATGATTCCTGCTGCGAGGGATCCGCGCTTGCGCGGTGGCTTCTGCGGGACCGGTGCCGGCGTCGGAACCGTCGCCGCGTCCTGCCGCAGTGGAACGGGTTGCAGCGCCCGCATCACGTCGCCCATGCTCTGGAAGCGATCCTCGGGAAGCCGGGCCAGGCATCGCAGGATGACGTCCTCCCACTGTCGGTCGATGGACGGCAGATACGCGCGCGGAGGCGTGGGCGGTTCGTGCAGGCGGCGCATGGCCGTGGCCATGGCGGTCGAGCCGGTGAAGGGGTACTTGCCGGTGAGCATCTCGTACAGCACGACACCGAACGCGTAGACGTCCGTAGCCGTGCTGATGGCGTTGCCCTCGATCTGCTCTGGGGCGATATAGAGCGGACTGCCGACGAACTGTCCCTTCTTCGTCAGTGCGGTCTCGAAGTTCGCGTTTTCCACGAGGCGGGCCAGGCCGAAGTCGGTGATTACCGCGCGCGGGCCGCTCTTGCCGGGCACGATCATCACGTTCGGCGACTTGAAGTCGCGGTGGACGATCTCCGCGACGTGAGCGGCGCCAAGGCCGTCGGCGAGCTGCCGCACGATGGGCAGCGCCTGCGCCGGAAGAAGCGGGCCGCTATCGCGGAGGAACATCCAGAGCGTTTCTCCCTCCAGGTACTCCATCGTCACGAAGATCACCGGGCGGTCCGGGTCGCCGCTGTCGTGATAGCCGACGTCGAAGATGCGGCAGACGTTGGGGTGGGTGATCATCCGCGCGTACTGGACCTCGCGCTTGAAGCGCTGGACGGCGACGCCGCTGCGGTCGTGCTCGGGGAGGATGGTCTTGAGGGCCACGACCTGGTTGCCGAGCGTCGTGTCGTTGGCCGAATAGACAGCTCCCATCCCTCCCTCGCCGAGGAGAGCCTGGATGCGAAAACGTTTGCCGATCAGCGCTCCGGGCTCGAACCGGACGCCGTCGTTACGCGGAAGTGCTTCGCTCACGTGGGTTGCTGCATAGGAGTGACTCGGGAAGGGGAAAACCCTACCCCGAGTCCGCCGTGAAGTCGGCGCTTCAGCTCATTTACCTGGCGTCGAGGTGCCAGCCGGGATGAAGCCAGCGGCCGCCGCGCTTGACGAATACCTCGGTCAGCCGGCCGCGCACGTGTTCTTCCGTGGTTCCCGTCGCGAGCGTCACCTCGTAGCTTCCATAGAAAACCACGGTATCGCCGAAACGCTGGGCGCGCGTTTCAGGAAAAGAAAGCGCCACCAGTCTGCCTCCCGAAGCCTTGAAGGCGCGTGAGGACGCGATGGTCGTGGCGCGATCGGAGATCTCCGTACCGCCCCACCCGATGGCGAGGAAATCGTCCGGCAGGATCGAGAGCAATGCCGCCTCGTCGCCGGCAAACCAGGCTCGCCACGCCGATTCGCGTACCGCGAGGACCTCCGGATCGATCGGCTCGGCGCCTCGCAGGGAAGGGAGAGCATAGCCGGGAGGATGAGTAAGGAAACGGACATTCGGGAAAGTCGCATGCGTCAACAGCTCCTTGGCGGCGGAGACCTCCGTCGCATCTGTGGCAAGAACACACCCGAACCTCGTTCCGTTCGCGCGCCGCGGCGGCCGCGTGTGGAGCGCTGGCGTCTCGCCGTCGCCCGGCGGGCGGGAGAGTGGGAAGATCTCGCTTTGGCAACGGAGCCGCTGGAGATCGTCACCGTCGGCGAGACCGAGATCGACGATGCAGTTGCGATCTTGCGCCGCTACTCCGACCAGGCGCTGACGCTGACCGACGCGGCTGGTCTGTCGCTCATGAAAACGCGGCGAATTCGAAGCTGCTGGTCGACCGACCGGCAGCTCGGCCTGTCAGGCGTTCCGCTCCTCATCCACGAGCCGTGAGGATGTCACAGCAGATCCGCCTCTGCAAAAGAAAACCCGACCTCGAGCTTCGCGCATGGACGAAGGCGTTCGCCCGGCCCGTTCTCCTCCGTGCCGAGGTCGTCTTCACGAGCCTCGGCGATGTCGGTCAGCGCCAGCCGAAGCTACCCGCGACCTCCGGCGTGACAGGCCGCGGGTCGCGGGTGTCCAGGGAGAAAAAGTTCTACACCCTGTGGATTAAGTCGTGTGCATGCAGTGATTTGCGTGGGTTTGCGGGTGACCTTGTGCGGAACCTTGTGCGGATTCTGAGCCGCACAAGCTTGCACGCTCCGTCCGTGGAACATTCGCTGTTTGGGTGTCTCGCGCTGCCGCGGGTCGGTGGAACATTCGCGCTGCTCATGCCCGCGTCCGTGCCGTCGCACGGCTCATTTCCGCTTCGGAATGAGGCTCTGCGGGTCTTCCGCGTCAATCGTGCGCACGAGGTCCGCTACCTTGCACCGCAGCGCCGCAGCGAGCCGTATCAGCGTCGTCAGGCTCGGCACCTTCACGCCGCGCTCCATGTCGCTGATGAACGTGAACGACATCCCCGCCTCGTCCTTCAGCTCTTCGATCGTAAGGCCGCGCTTCTTCCGCAGCTCCGTCAGCCGCGCTCCGAAGAGCGCGGTCTCTGGCCCGCTTGGCTGCGTTTTCCGCGTTCGCCCCACTTGAAAACAAGACTCCTTTAATATACTCTACCGAGGATAAAGAGGAGACGCCGGAACATGCTCGCTCAAGACGTCGCCGAACGAATCCGCACCATCTTCCTACACGAGCAACCCTACGTCACCATCGCCGAAGCTACGCGCATGCTCCGGTGGTCGCGTTCCGAGATGAACCGGGCGATCCGCGACGGCGAGGTCGAGCTGACGACGACGTGCAGCGGGGAGAGATTCGACATTCGCGAGCTCGCGGAAATGGCGTTCGATCTCTGGACGCTCCCCGTCATCGAGGAAGCGCTAGGCCGTGAGGCTTCATTGATCCTTCCGCCCGCTGTGCGTACGCGGAAGCTGGTCGTTCGTTTGCCCGCGTACCAGGTCGCCGCTCTGCGCACTCTCGCCGGGGATGCTTCCGAGTCCGTCGACACGATGCTTGAGCGGATGTTCCTCGAACTCGCCGACATCCACAGAGAACGCCTCGCGCCGGTTATCTCCGGTCTCGCCGAGGCGATTGCTTGGCCACGCGAGCCGAGCATGCCGCAAGCCCAGTAACGCAATCAACAGGAGGTCACATCACCAATGCCTTCGCGTGTCTTCAATGCTCTCCAGCATCACCCCGCGCTGGCGCGCCCGCGCCGCAAGCGTGCGCGCAAGGCGAAGCCCGTCGCCTCGCCGGCTACGTCGGCGTCCGGGCCGGCCGCGCAGCGTAAGCCGCCGTACGTTCCGCCGATCAGGGCGCCGCGCTTTCTGACGGTCTCCGCTCGCCGCTGGCACCGGGCGACCGCTGAGGAAGCCGTGGTCCCTTACCTTCGCATGTGTGGCCGTTGGCTCGAGGCGCACGGCTTCCCGATCGGCGGCAACGTCCACGTCACCGTGAAGCAGGGGAGCGTGATTCTCACCAACGACGCCGCCGCGTCGGCCGCTGCCTCCGAAGACTTGCAATGAGGAAGGTTGAACAGGCGACGCATGCGCGACTTCATCAGCTATCACCGATCATCGAATGCGCGGCCCTTCAATCGTCTGCCGCGCGAGCGGCGCGCTATGACGCCGCCGCCCGATCGCCTCGCACGTTTCAGCTCTCGCATGGCGTATGCGCTGCTGGTCCTCGAACTCGGCGCGCATCAGAAGATACCCGCCGAGATCGACGCCGACTGGTTCCAAGGCGAATTCCTCTCACGCGTCCGCGCGTACCTCTTCGAGGAGCCCGCCGTCACCGCCGCGTTTAAAGCCCGCTTCGACTCCTACGCCGATCTCTATTGCTACGAGATCCTCGACCTAATCACGGTGCCCGTGATCGGTCAACGTCGATACCGCGCGATCCTGCTGAAGGCGCTCCGCACCATCTATCAGGAGGAGCGCATCGGTGACACGGTTACGCCCGCCGCGTCTCGCGTGTTCGGTCTCGGTGAGTACTTCAAGTTCCTGCAGTTCGTGGGTTCGCGCTGACTCGGGAGTCATGTCATGCCCGCTCGTCGCTTAGCTCCAGCCGCCGCGCCCACTCGCTCGCGCGATCCGCGCCCGGCCGCGCCGCCGCACGCGCCGGTTGCCCTCGTCCTGGCTACCGCCGCGAACACTGGCCCTGACGTGCTAATCGTCCGGGTTGTCGGGCATTGCATGGAGCCCGTCATCGCCGATGGTTGGCTGGTCCGCGTCATTACTTCGCGTGTCGACCCGCAGCCCGGCGACGTCGTCGCCGTCCACATCGAAGGGGGCGGCTACTGCATCGGGTATTGGGGCGGTGGCGATCGCGCGGAGTTGCAGCATCAGAATCCCGCTTACCCCGCGGTCGCTCTCTGGCCTCGTTGCTTCCGCATCGTCGGTACCGTTACGGCCGTCGTCGATCGCCCGATCGCGCCTGCGCCGCAGCCCGTTTCACTTTTAAGTGCCCCGCGGTCACTTTCACGTGATCGCCAATCACTTAAAAGTGAACGCGCGTCACTTGCTTCTCGCCTGGAGGACAGTGAAAGTGACCCGGCCACACTTAAAAGTGATCGCCCGTCGAGTGCAACTGTCCTCAAGATGAGAAAAAAGTGAGACGCGGTCACTTTCACTTGCCCGCGGCGCACGTGAAAGCGCCGGCCGCTCATTTCGCCGGCGTCGCCGAGCTCGCGGCGCAGCAGGGAAGGGCCGATCGCTCGCCACCCGAGGGAATCTACTCCTGGTGGAGCCGGCCGCCCGCCCCCGGCGCGTCGCGTCCGTCGCTTCGCGCCGGCCGCGCCGCGCCTCCCGCCCCTCCGAGGGACTCCACCGCCCGTAGAATCCGCCGGCGCCCCCCGCCCGTCACGCCCGCTGCATGCGCAGCGGTCGCGCCGGGCTCCCCACCCACGGGGGATTCCGCCGCCCATAGCGCCCGCCACCCGCCCCGATCAGCACGGCCGGAGCGCGCGCTTCGCGCGCGCTGATCGACCGGGCCGCCCACCTGCCACGCATACTATCTCCCTACCCTGTAGGGGTGTCATTCCGGCACGTTTCCCTACCACCCACCATCGGTCTGTCAAGCGCCACAGTTTCCAAGAAACGTCGAAGAACGTCTCATTTGTAACAACGGACGTATGTCATGTTCTATGGTGAAATCACATAAAAAGACGGATAAACCGCCTAAAACTAAGCCTTTTAGAATCAATGCGGGGGACAAATAATTGGCGTCGTTACAATTTGGTAACGAACTACTTTGACAAACGTCTCGTATCTTAGTGACAGGTCCGGTCCTGATTCAAAAGTTGCTGCAGCAACGATCGCCCGCCACGCTTCGGCCGAAACGTGGCCGGTAAAACGGATTCATCGCGCCGCACGCGCGTAGCGTTCGGTTGCGATGGGAAGGATTGTGGTGAGGTGTATGGCTACCACAAGAGCCACCACTTCAGACGCCACCGCAGCGGCAACGCCGCCCGATGGCACCGTTGTAACCCCGCCGGCCGTCGTAACACCGACCCCGACGATCACGCATTACCAGCAAGTCGCCGCAGAGTTCATGTCCGCGCTCGACGAGATTGCGCAGATCATTCCGAAGCTGGAAGCGATCCACGTCTCCACCGCAAATCTCGTGCGCTCCCGCCTCAACGTTCCGAACGAGTTCCTGGCCACCGTCACCGCGGCCGTCGAACAGGTTCCGGAGCTTCAGGCGATCAACAAGCTCGACGTGAACGCAGCCCGCGACACCATCCAGTTCCTCGAAGCCTTCCGTCCCGTCCGCGACAAGGTGGACGCTTTCGCGAAAAATCTGAAGTACACGATGGACTCGCGCAAGGCGAAACTCGCCACCGACTCGCTCCTGACGTACGACGTGGCGAAGGGCCTCGCTCGCGATCAGAACAGCGCCACCATCGCGTCGCTCGTCGCGAACATGAAGCGCGATCTCGGCCGCCGCGGCCGTCCGAAAACGCCTCTGGCGTTGCGTAAGACCACCGCGACTCCCGGCATCGGCGTTCCCACGCCGCGCCTGCTTCCCGGTTCGGAAGGCGGCGGCGATTCGTGACGACACCGAGCCGCGTAGGGCGCGGCTCGGGTCGGACACGAACACGCCCCCCGTCTGCTAGGACCAAAGGAGCAGCAGTGTCATGGGAAACATACCGCAGTACATATGCGGCGTCATCCCGCCTCACATCCTGACGCGGGTTGCCGAGCACACATCCTCTGCAGCAAGCGGCACCGCCCGCGCCACGCTCGAGCACATGCGCGAGCTGGCCACGGGTCGCGCCGCAACGCTCCTCGAACGACCGAGCGCGGTTGCCGCCACGCTCACCACTCCGAAAAAACGGCGGAACGTCTACTCCGCGAACCACACCCTTCGCCTGCCCGGGAAGCTCGTCATGAGCGAGCACAAAACGCGCGGCAAGGACGTCGAAGTCAACGAGGCTTACGACGGCAGCGGCTCGACGTACGATTTTTTCGCAAGCGTCTTTCAGCGTTCCTCCATCGACGGCCGCGGAATGCGTCTCGACTCCACCGTGCACTACGGCACGTCCTTCGAGAACGCGCTCTGGAACGGCCGCCAGATGGTCTACGGCCACGCGGACGGACGAATCTTCACGCGCTTCACCGCATCCGTCGATGTGATCGCCCATGAGCTGACGCACGGCCTCACGCAGTTCGCCGCGGCTCTCGGTTATCACGGTCAGACCGGTGCGCTCAACGAGCACCTTTCCGACGCGTTCGGGATCATGGTCAAGCAGTGGTTGCTCGGCCTGTCCGCAAGCGAGTCCGATTGGCTGATCGGCGCGGAGATTTTCGGCCCTGCCGTAAACGGCGTAGCTGTGCGGTCCATGGCGTTTCCGGGCACTGCCTATGACGATCCCGTCCTCGGCAAAGACCCGCAACCGTCGCACATGCGCGACTACGTCGAAACGACGGAAGACAACGGCGGCGTCCACATCAACTCCGGCATTCTCAACCACGCGTTCTACATCGCCGCGATGACTCTCGGCGGGAACACGTGGAACGTGCTGGGGCGCATCTGGTACGCGGCGCTCACCGAACGGCTCCGGCCCGAGGCTGACTTCGCGGACTTCGTGCAGGCCACCGTCGACATCGCTGGCGAGCTTTACGGCCACGGCGCGTCGATTCAGCGCGTCGTCGCCGACGCCTGGTCGGACGTGGGCCTGTCGCCGGCCGTCGTCGGGTGTGTTGCCAAACACACCCCCGTCAAAAGGCCGCATCAGCGTGCCGCCGTCGTCGCCACGCGCATGCCGCGCGTACGTCGCCGGCCCGCCCGCTGACCGCCTTCTCTTCACCCATCCACCAGCATCCGACCTGCCTCGAAAGGAGAGGCATTCACCATGAGCACGAATCCCAAAGAACTGAATCCCCTCGAAGCGTCGAAGTCCATGATCGAGAAGAGCAAGCGCTCGACCGATCGCACGCTCCGCGCGCTCAACGTCGACATGGAGCAGGAGAACACCCTCGTGCAGGACACGCCGAACGGCCGCCTGCAGAAGGTGCTGAAGATCTGGCGCGGCATCAAGCCCGTCTTCACCGTCCTGTCGTCGCTCCCGCTCATCCCGTCGACGTGGCGTGCCGCCATCGTCATGTTCACGCAGGCGCTCGAATCGCTGTCGGCCGTCGGCGGCGAGATCACCGCGCAGTTCAAGGCCGGCAAGGACCTCGCGGAGCAGGAATGAGCACCCGCAAGGTCGCACGCAGCGCATCGTCCGGCCGCTTCATCAGCGCCCGTGACGCGCGCCGCTGGCCGCAATACACGGTCGTGGAGACGATCGACTATCCGTCGTCTTCCCGGCTGCGTCGCCGCCGCGCCGTCAGTCACGTCACCGAGGAGAACCAGAACCGCCACGGCTTCAAGGCGGGGAGGGACATCCGTACCGCGAAGGGGAAGAACACCGGCCGCAACTTCAAGGCCGGCCGTGATCTCTGACGCTTCACGCAGTTAACCCGGTGGGGCGCGCGTTCGCGCGCGCTCCACCACTTCGGAGAACGATCATGAACGTTCAACAGTACCCGCTGAAAAAGGGCCAATACTTTCCCGATCTCACCGCGAAGAAGTTCGTCGTATGGCACGGCACGGCCGGCCGCACGGTGCACACGCCCGTCTCCGGACGGCCCGGCAAAGCCACAACCTCGATCGACGGCTGGAACCTCACGGCCGATCGCGTCGGCGCGCCGTGGCTCGTCGACCGCGACGGCACGATTTACGAGACCTTCAACGACTCCGGGTGGATTTACCATCTCGGGCTGAAGGGGACGAAGGGCGCCTACGACAAGCAATCCGTCGCGATCGAGTTCGCGAACGAAGGGCCGCTCGACCTGGACGGCGACCGCCTCTACGCCTTCGGCATGAACACGCCGAACACAGTCTACAACGGCCCATTCATGCCGTACGACTGGCGCGGCTTCAACTTCTTCGCGCAGCTCGACGAGCCGCAAGTCGACGCCGGCATCGAGCTCACGCTCGACATCTGCAAGCGCCACAAGATCGAGCCCGTCTTCTACTGCCCCTCGACCACGTACGACTTCCCGCGATGCTTCCAGGTCGCCACGATCATCTGTCACTCCAACTGCCGCGCCGACAAGACCGATCTCTGTCTGCCGGATTGGGTGTTCCAGAAGATCGAAGCGGCAGGGATCCGACTCGCATCGTGAAGGGGCGGCATCATGGACGAGATTGTTTGGTTACTCGAGCAGACCATGCGCGACCTTCAGGCAGCACGCCGCCCCGCTGGCAGCAAGAAGGTCCGCGCGCATCTCCGGCTCGCGATCGCGCGCCTCAACCAAATCCATCACAGCCTCACCACGTAACGAAGAGGGGAGCCGCGCGGCCACGTCCCGCGGCTTCCTTCACATGGCGACATCAGCCCCCTCCTCATTTGGGTAGGTATGACGGCGCTACGATGCAAAGCGCCACAAACGGCGCCAGGTCAACTCCTCCAAAGTAGCCCTTTCGGGGGTCCTCAGCGTCAACAATTCCTGCAATGTTTCCCGCAATATCGAATAGGGGCAAACAAGCCTCTGCTTGAACATTAGGGTCACACGTGTAATACGCACCGCCCTCCTGCACATAACATTCGACATCGTCGATTACGCGTGCGTTTCCCGAAAGCCCTACCGTGCTGTTGTTCGAGTCAGCCGCAAATTCTTTAGTAAGGGGAAACTCAGCTCGACTCGGCTTGCCCCGGTAACTCAGCTTCACCAGTACTCTTTCGTTGGTGCCCACTCGCGCTTGGTACACACCTAACCATCCACAACCAGTCTCCTCGTACACCGTATTCACGAGAATTCCAAGCCGAAGTAAAGAATCTGTCGTATCAGCTCTCTGTCCGCCCAGGATGAGCCGCAAGTCGTAGGGTTCATCTGCCAGTAGCGAGCACCCCACGCCTTGGGTAGGTAGCGGAACCCTGTACCGATACAAATCATGATGCTCCGCATCGTTCGATGGAACACTGTCAGCATCAGCCAAAGCCCTTAATCGCGACACAGCTTCGGAAGTCAAATCGCGAAAATTTTGGTCAGCGATAAGGTGTGGCAAGCCGGCTGCGTCGAGGTATTTGTTGACGATTTCATAGGTCTGCATACACACTCCAAACATCATTCAGGCTCTACGCGGTCTTTGACGATTGCCGGAACTGGGTTGTCCGCGTTCCCGGCGGTGATGGCGAGAACCATTCCGTTTGACATCTCGCCTTGCAGCTTCTTGGGCTTGAGGTTCCTTAAGACGAGCACTCGCTTCCCCATCATGCCTTGAGACTTGCCCGGATCTCCGAGCCGCGCGATAACGACTCGGCTTTCCTCTTGTTCCTCGAGGCGAAGACGAAGATAGCCAGGCTTTCCGGATCCCGGCGCCTCCACCGCCATGACAGGTAATGCTGCGAAGTCACAAGCGACGAGCGCATCGAGGGAGATTGTGACTGGCTCGCCCGACGATGTCGCGGGTTTAAGTGTCTCCGTCGACGCTTCGACCAGCGCTTTCGTTCGCGCTGGATCGACCCGGTCTACGAGCCTCGCATAGGGCTGTACCGCGCAGTCTTCTAGATCCTCCGCCAAGCGATCCCATGTCAGCGCAGGGACGCCAAGCATGCGCGCTACCGCGCGGCCCCACTCCGGAAGAATCGGCTGAAGAAGCGTCGTGAGCATGCGAAAGGCATTGAGTGCCGCGGTACACGTTGCAGCAGCGTCGGCGGGGCTGTGCTTAGCGACCACCCATGGCGCGTGCTGCTGAAGGTAAGAATTGACCTCGTCAGCCAATTCCGCGATCTGCCGCACGACCTGGCTAAATTCTCGTCGCTCGTATAGCTCGCCGACAGCGCTGCAGCGCTGTCGAACCAGCGTTACCAGGGCGCGGCCTTCGACATCGAGCCGGCTCAGTCTCCCTCCGCAGCTTTTGTGCAGGATGGCCAACGTCCGGCTGGGGATATTCGCGAGCTTTCCAACCAGGTCGGCGTTGACCCGTTGGACAAAATCGTCGAAGCTCAAATCAAGATCTTCCACACGCGAGTTGAGCTTAGCGGCGTAGTAATAACGAAGATACTGAGGATCGAGATGTTCCAGATAGGTCGACGCGTTGATAAATGTTCCTCGCGTCTTCGACATCTTCTCGCCATCGACGGTCAAAAAGCCATGCACGGCCAACTCTGTCGGAGTTCGAAATCCAGCGCCCATGAGTGTAGCGGGCCAGAAAAGTGCGTGGAAGTAGGTGATGTCTTTGCCGATGATGTGAACGACTTCGGACTCATTAGTATGCCGCCAGTACGAATTGAAGTCGGCATCGTGCTGGCGGCACCATGCCAACGTCGTGGCCATGTAGCCAACGGGCGCGTCCAGCCACACGTAAAAGTATTTGCCAGGGTAATCGGGAATCTCGAAACCGAAATAGGGCGCATCTCGAGAAATATCCCAGTCGTGCAGGCCGGCGTCGAACCATTCTTGAAGTTTGTTGGCTATCTCCTCTTGAACATGGCCGGAGCTCAGCCATGAACGGAGCCGGTCGGTAAAGTCACTGAGCCGAAAGAACAGATGCGTCGACGTACGCCACTCAGGAGCGGCGCGGCAACGCGCACAATACGGGGCGATCAGGTCGCGCGGTGTATACGTTCTCGAGCAAACCTCGCATGAATCGCCGTACTGATCGTTCGCCCCGCAGTTCGGGCATCTGCCTCGGATGTAACGATCGGGGAGAAACATCGCATCGTTCGAACAATAGGCCTGCTCGATATCGCGCGTGACGATGTGGCCGTTTTTCGAGAGATTCCGATACAGCTCCTCGGAGAGCTCGCGGTTCTCTTGCGAGTGGGTACTGTGATAAAGATCGAATTCGATACCAAAGCCGGCGAAATCGCGGCGGTGTTCGTGCCAGACGCGCTCGATGAGTTCCTCCGGCGTTATTTCTTCCGCTAACGCTCGTAGCATGATCGGCGTCCCGTGCGTGTCATCGGCACAAAAATAGACCACGTCTCGCCCGCGCAAGCGCCAGTACCGCACCCAGATGTCGGCTTGGATGTATTCGACAAGATGGCCGATGTGAATCGGGCCGTTCGCATACGGCAGTGCGCATGTCACCAGGAGCTTCTTCATAGGACCCGACTCCCGTCGGCAACGCCGATCGCCGGCGCCAGCGTGGCGACGACGAATGCAGTGAAGATCGACCCGCCGGCGGCGAGTCGATGGAGCGCCGTGGCGACGACGACGCGCGCTCCCGGCGAGAGTTCCGCCGCTGCGCTCGCGGGGAGGACGGCAACCACCCGTTCGTCGACCTGGACCTCAGCCGCGACGAGATCGAGCGATGATCCGAGATGACGCATTTCCATCACCGTTCCGGCGCGAAGATCGAGGTGCTGGAAGTCCGCTATGTCGATGAAAGATTTCATGCCGGCGTCCAGTTCACGGTTTCCTGAAATGAGACCAATTCAGCAGTTCCGCCGAGAAATCGCTCCACGAGCTCGACGAGCAGCCACGCTCCGAGCAGCAGTTCCGACGTCGGAATCCGCCGATTCCCTTGAAAGAAGAAGATAACGTCCTGCGAGTTTGCATCGACCTTTGTGAAGTCAGCTTGAAGGACTTCCATCCGGCAGATGATCCGTCCATCGGGGTCGACGTAGGCGTATTCACCGGCGCACGACTGAAGTTCCTTCGATGCCAGCGGCACGAACAGATCGCTTTCCGTCACGGGCCGCAGCGCAATTGGCGTCTTGATCTTCGCGAGATCGTGTGCGCCGATCGACAGCAGCGTTTTCGCGGAGACGATGTTGTAACAGTCGACGACCGGGCCGGCTGCCGGGAAGTCCTCGTGTCTCCGTACGTACTGCAAGAGCTTCTGCGGCGCTGAGATCTCTTTCTCAACTGAGAACGCTTGGTGGACGCGCTCATACTCGTGCAACGCCGGGTGCGACGAGAGCGAGAGATTCTTCCAATGACTGGCGAGTTGCTTCCCGGCCTTGCGGCGGTAATCGACCAGCGCGGGCGGTGTTGCCGCGTGGGAACAACCGCGCGCAACAACCACGGCCGTGGATAAGCCGAGATGGAGCAGATCTGGTGAGACGTTCAGCACGGCGTCTTCTTTCTCGCATTGCGATGAATGGTGGTGGGAAGGGGAGTTGAACCCCCAACCTGCGGGTTATGAGTCCGCCGCTCTAGCCACTTGAGCTATCCCACCGTACTAGCACTTGTCTCACGGTTCAGCCAGATGTCGGCCGGCTTGCCCGGCGCTGCATTGCAGCACCCTTCTTCGGTCATTTACGCGCAGAAGCAACATCCAGCGCCACATTGCCCTTTGACGCCTGTCCAACCTTCTCCCACGGGAACTGATTACGGCCGTAGTGGCCGTACGCGGCAGTCTCACGGTACGACCATCCTTGAGGATTCCTCAATGACAAATAGTCCGTGATGAATCCCTGCGACAGATCCTTGAATTTGTCCTGAACCCAGCGCGATACATCGACGTCGCCATTCGTTACGGCCGAAACCATCTCCGGCTGGAGTTGGCCAATGCCATACGCTAACTGAACCATGCACTCCTTTGCGTCGGTCTCGGTGACAACGGTCTTCGCGATGTGGCGTGCCATGTATGCCGCGCTCCGGTCCACTTTGCTCGGATCCTTGCCTGAGTAGGCGCCCCCACCCACTGGGACGCGAGGCCCATAGGCGTCGACTACGATCTTGCGGCCGACGACTCCTGCGTCCCCGATTGATCCACCGATGGTGAACTTACCCGTGCCGTTGATCGCTCCCTGAACACCGCCATACCGAAAGCGGCCGTCTTCCTCGAGGATCAGCGAGCCAGAAATATTCTGCTTAGCCATTAGCGGGAGCAGGACCAATTCGAACACTTCACGTCGCATTTCTTTGATATCGCGTTCCGCGTGCTGCACCGCGATAATCACGTTCGTCAGCCGTTGGTCGGCATTCAACGTGACCTGTGACTTGCAGTCCGATCTGAGCCAGGGCACGGTGCCTTGTGACCACAACGCGTTCAATTCCATGCAGATGTCCCGCGCGAGCACCCACTCTAATGGCATCATTTCAGGTGTCTCGTCTGTGGCATATCCGACCATAATCCCTTGGTCGCCAGCGCCCCCTGCATCCACCCCAGTCCCTCCGCCCTTCGCGATGTCCACCGACTGACTTCGCAGGTTGTTGACAACGGCCAATTCCTCGCCGGTGCCATAGCCCACGGCTTTCCAACAGTCTCGCGCTAGCGCGTGAACGTCCATGATCACGCAGTCCTCAGCGTCCTTGCCACCGCACATCATGGTGGCTTGGACTTCGGAGGGCCAGCGCGTTTCGCCGGACACGATCACGAGATTGTCTTTGACCAGGCACTCGACCGCCGTCCGAATTCCCTTCCTCAACTCCTGGTTATCACCGCATCGCCTCAGACTCTCGTCGAGTATCGCATCGGCGAGTTGATCGCAGAATTTGTCCGGATGGCCGGCTCCAACGTGTTCGGAAGTTCTCGCAATTCTGATTGTCATCGCTAACCTCGTCTATGACTCCGTTGTATGTTGTGCGCTGGCGTCGCACGCTGCGCCGCCCGCGCTTCTCGGTTCATCGTGCTACGCGGCCTCGGCAACTTCGTCCCACGGTGAGTCTTCGCCGCCGGCGTCGTGCAGGACTTTGGCGCTATTCCATAAGACGGCCGCCTGCAACGGCGATTGGATGCGTGCTCTAGCGGGATGTCCAATAAATTCCGACTCTTCGATTTGCCGCCATAGCGCTTCCTGTAATGGCGTGCGCATGCGCGTTACTGCAGGTGGTTTGGTAACTTCCGCGTTTTCGGTCTCCCGGTATAGCCACTTCCCGATAAAGTAGTGCCCTGGGAATAGTTCGTACTCTGACTTAAAGCGCTCGAGAATTTTCGCGACAGCAGAGTCAGATTCTGGAGGAAGGGATTGCCAATCTTCACCCTTTCTGCGCACTGCCACTAAAGAGCGTCGTATCTCTTCTTCGGAGTCAAGCGTCAGGTCATCCCAAAAGTTATCCGGATCAACCCAGCGAACATTGACTCCTAGACGGCGCGCAAAGGCGACGAGCTGGTCAGCCTTGTCCAACGGCCGGAGTTCCACATCAAGATAGCCATGGCTACCGATGACAGCTGCATGGAAGACGTTGAACGTAACGCCGAAGCGTTTCGCGAGGTGGTACAGGTACGGCTCGTGAACCACACGCAAGGGATAACGGAAGCGGTGGATGCGGCGGTCTGCGAAATGTTTCAACAGAACAGGGTTCGGAGACAAGGGGCTGCGGCGCGACTCGCGGAAAGCTTGCATAGTCTCATGAAAGACGATTCCGCCATGGCTCTCGGCCAATTCACGCAACTGATCTTTCTTTTCACGGCCAAGCAAATCTCCTCTGATTACGACGTGTCCGTAATCATCCAAGACACCAGCATGCAAAATACTCGTGGTCAGGCACGCTTCATTCGACGCTTCCCACAGAAACGGCTCTTTGACCGCCGCCGGATCCTCGTACTCGATTATTGCCCATTCACGTTCGTAAGCGTGAACCTTCTCGTCGCGTGTTGTCGTCGGGGTGTCCCAAACTGTCTGAAGCCTCGGTTCCGTGTGATCAAGAAAATCGAATACGTCCCTATAGGCGTGCACTTCCTCTTCAAGCAGATATGCAGCAACCTGCATGGGACTGATCCGTCTTCGAGGCGTACTGAATTTCTCCGCCAGCCGACGCAGAGTGTTCGCGGTCGCGTCACTCATTGATAGCTTCCCGGTCTTTTCCCAAGAAGGATCGGTAGGGCGACCGGGCCGCTTGCCGGAGCTAGGTTCTAGCCTTTCGACCAGCACCGACATTCCGAAGGGGCTCAGTTCGATCTCTGGCGCTCTCGCATCTTGATCAACCCTGATTCCAGCTACTCTGTTTATCTCATCACTCATTCATTACCGTCCCCAACAGAAATTTCGACTGAATGGTCTTTTCTAGCGAGCTTTTTTGAGGCGTCCTAGCTGTCGAACGAGGAATTGTTGTTCCCCGATGAACAGCTCCTTGATGCCGTAGGTGCTGAGCAAGGCGTGAAACTCGGTCTTGAAATCAATCAGGGCGTTGTACGACTCCACGAAAGACAAGATCCACTGTCTCTGCTCGTCATCCTGGATAGCCGTGGCACCTGAGTTCAGTTCTGCCAGGCCCCGCAGCATGTCACGTGTATCCGTGATCTTCATTGGAGGGGTCGGGAACCACACGCATTGGTCGTGGCCAGTGATCGACGCCTCCAAACCCTCCGCCAACGTTCTAACCACGGGATTCACTTGCGTCGACCGTCGGGATATCCCATCCCTGATTGGCGTTTCGAGAAACGAGTAACGTGGCGGTTCGTCCTCTGAGTATGCAATCCCCACCGCGAACGATTCTTGCCTTCCCTCACGCAACATCTCATTTGCCACTTGCTTCAGAGCACTGACGCAAGCGGGGCTCACGAGCTCCACGTCGTCGGCGCGCCACCGCGGGATGCAGAGTTCGTCAAACTTGATTCGACCATCCGCAGTTCGCCATGTCCCCAGTCCGCCCCAGGTGCCTTCGCAACGGCCCAAGGCCGGTTCCAACCTTTCGATCCCTCTTTTCGCCCATCGTTCGCATTCATCGCGATCCTCGTTCGCGAAGAGGGGAAGCACCATCCACGGGCCGGCGAATCTAGCGACTGGCAAGTTCACCTTCCCGCTGACCGTTAGGCTCTGGTGGTCTGCTCATTTCCAGCTCTATTTGGTTGATTTTCACTTTCTGCTCCAAAAGTGCTGCAGGCAACTTAATACTTTCTGCCCCAAAAGTAAAGCACACCCCGTGCAAGGTCCTAGCTCTGGCTGAGGCCGGCTTCGCCACGCAGACGGACCAGACGCCTTCATTACTGCTGTTAACACTCACATCTGTTTGGACTTGGCGTGCCGATGCGACCGAACTCTGGCTGCGCGGATGATCGGCATCCGATCGACAGCGATCCCATCGGCGTGCTGGCGGTGTGGAGCTTCGAGCTGAGTGTTCCGTCCGACTTGCGACCCATGTCGAACTGCTCGTTGGCAACAACCGCGCTCCAGCACGAGTATCCTCGCGCTGCGAGCGTCCTTTCGCTGCGCTATCTCCCGAGCGCTCGTTTCGCCTCATCCAGAGGTGAAAGTGCGTGTTGTCCAGTGCGTTCTGGTTGCTGCGGCCGGTATGCGTGAGCGCTCAGCATCCCGACAAATGCCTGCGGCGATTCGACCGCCGCATCGAGCAACCCTTTCGTCATCAGCGAAACGAAGAGAGCGCACGATCGCGCCTGACAATTCACCGAACGTTCGGGGTTGAACTCGATGTCGCTGAAGCCCGCGTAGCGATGCAACCGCGTGAGCCATTCGCGATGCGGATAGATCGCGTTGATGTAGAGCCAGTCGTAGAACGCCGTGCGCGGCTCGATCGGGAAGAGAACGCCATCGAAGTCGAAGGCCACGATCTGTCCCGAGTTGCGCAAGCGCGAGTCCCTTTTCGCTTCTCTGGCATCCACCGCGTAGAGATCGGTGAATGGTCCACCGCGCTCGAAGACCTTGCTGCCTTGAAATGCCGATTCCAACGGCATCTCACCCACGCGGCCCTGGATCTTCAGGTGAAAGGCGCTGAGGTGCCGGCCGAGTTTCTCCGTGGACTTCGACGAGACCTCTAGCAACGGCGAGTAACCGGCAGCAGCAGCGGCTGCGTGCAGCTCCTGGACGTTCTTCTCTTTCTGTACCGGCGCGAAGCCCGCGTGCCACTTCAAGCGAAGATAGATTTCCTTCACGAGTTCCGGCTCGTCGGGAGCGGGAACGAAGATGGGTCGCTCAGCCATGCGGGAAGTTCCGGACCAAGTCAAGGGGGATCAGTCGCGGCACGCGAGGACTTCACACTTCTCCGCCTGCAGGATTGCATCCCGCACGCGGAGCTTTCGCGATCGTGTTCGCGAGCTCGTCGAAGCGGCACACCGCCATGCAACGCGCGCTTGCGTGAAGGGCGGGCTGTGGACGGAACAAAAAAAGGGATGAGCAACCACAGGGATAGTGACTATGGGACAAGCATCAGTGATAGCCGGTGACTTAAAAGCGAGGCGAACGTAATTCGATGCTTCCGAAGATCGAGCCTGTGTTGCCGAAGCTCGTTCGTGATGTTCCTTGTGGTGGTGACTGGCTATGTGAGGTGAAGCTGGATGCCGCGGCGGGCTCGAAAACGGCTCCGGCGGGCTCCCAAACACTCCCCGCAACATCACTTAGAGCTTCCCCGGCTTCACCGCGAAGCCGCGCCGGCCCGAAACCGAGAACATCGAGGCTTTCATTGGTCGCGGTCGCGACGTCGATGCCGTCGATTACACGGCCTACCAAGCGGTGCTAGGCGAGGTTGAGAATCTGCACCCTGAGACGCGGCGGCACTACGCCTCGATGCTGCTCGCTATCCTGAACAACGCGAAGGCCGTGCGGCTCATCGCGTCGCACCAGCTCGAAGGTGTGCGCGTTCCTCAAGTGCTACGCGACGACGAGCCCGAGCCCTGGACACGTCACGAGCTCGAAGTGCTGATGGGGCCAGCGCTCCGGAGGTACGAGAAGGAGCAGCGCGAGTGGAATGCCAAGGTCGCGACGGAGAAAAAGAACCGCGGCAAGCGCTCGCCCTCCTTCATCCCGCTCCGCGGCCTCTGCCTCGTCGGCTATTACACGCTCATGCGGCCGGACAACAATCGCTCGCTCGATTGGGAAGAGATCACGCTCGACCCGGCCACCATGCGCGGCACCTTCAAACTCGACCAGCACAAGAACGTCAACAAAGGCATCAAGGCGCGCGGCCCGATCGCGCGCGAGCTGGTCGAATACCTGCTCTCGATTCGTCCCGCGAACGCATCCGGGCCGATCCACGCGAACCCCGAAACCGGCCGGCCGTACGTGGACATCCGCAAGCAGTGGAAACGCCTGCTCGCCATCGCCGCGGAAATGCTCGGGTACGAGCTGACCGGCAAGAAGGCGAAGTTCCTCAACTTCCGCCACACCGGCGCGTCCCACATCGCGCAGCGCGCGCGCGCCGCGCGCAACCTTCTTGCCGTCGTGAAGATGATGGGGGACACCAGCGTTGCCACCGTCAACCGCCATTACTTCAACCTGGAGGACGATGTGATGCAGGAGATCATCGACGGTTGGGCGGTTGCGGATGTGGAAGTGTTCGCGGCGGACCTCGAGCCCGTTTGCACTGATCCCGCGGCGGGCGACGATGATGCGCCCGCTGTTGCGGTCCAGTCGCCGCCGCGCCGCGGGCGTGAGTGAGCATCGCATGTTGCCGTTCGCGCTCCCGCGCACCGTTCGCTCGTGCTTCGCGCCCGTGCCACGCCGGGCGAAAGTGTCGCCGCTCCGCTCACGCTCCAGGCGTCGCGCCGCGTCGCAGCTGAGTGAGCATCCCTCGCTGCCGCTCTCGCTCAAGGCTTGCGCTCGCGCGCCCTTCGCGCTGCTCTCCGGTCGCTTTTTAGCCCGTGAAACAATGGCCTCGTTCGCGTGGAACATTCGCGTTTTGCACTGTTATTCGGTGTGGTTCGCGGCCTCTGAAAACTCGCACCTTGTGCGGAACCTTGTGCGGGTCGTTTTCGCGCTTAGCGCTGCCGCAAAAAACAAACGCCGCGAAGTCGCGGCGCATGAGTGTTTTAGATTGGCGGGGCCGACGGGACTCGAACCCGCGACCTCCGGCGTGACAGGCCGGGGGTCGCGGGTATTTAGCGAATTTCAGGGACAGGTCACTTCGTACCACCCGCCGCAGCAGGCGCTGTAGACCCAGCAGGTCCTCGTCTGCGGGCCTGACTCACAGTCGTCCCAGTTGTCGATGATCTCTTTGAATCCGGAGGTCACGCCCCAGGCCGTCCAGTCCGTATTGCACGGCCACCACACCTGGAACCGAGCGCCAACGGACTGGTTGAAGTTGGCGTCGCAGTGGTAAATGGTGATGCGGGTGGCGGCGAAGGCTGGGGTGGCGCTGAGCAGGATGACGATGGCGAGGAGAAGGATGGACACTCTGGTCTTTTTCATTTCTTGCTCCTTGACATCATTCTACCCTCAACTAGTGTCGTGACACTAGAGCCTGCCGCGGCGCCGAAGTGATGCAGCGCACGGCGCCCTGATCGTCGCGTACCTATATTTCCTGTACCACGACAAACGTCCTCCGGGCAGGCATTGAACGATGCCTGCGTCCACCGATCCTCTCTCTCGAACATCAGGAGGCAACATGCGTTCGATACACCGGTTCTCTCTCCCTCTCCTCGCCGCCGCGGTCGCGGCACTGCTTTCCCTCATCGCGTTCGCCGCCGACGCCGAACAGCGGGCCGCGCGGCTCGTCACGACTGCCAGGGCGATGGAATGGCATTCCGCGGCCGATCGCGCGGACGCGGTCCTCTCGGTGCAACGGCCGGATGGCGAAGTGGTCACCGAGACGTTCGCCGCCGGGCGGAATCCGCTGCTGCGGCTCGACGGCTTGGCGGACGGCGTGTACTCGTACGAGCTGCGCGTCGCGCGGACGGACTCGGGGCCGCTCGTGCAGTCCGGCTCGTTCACGGTCGAGAACGGAGCGATCGTTGCGCCGGACGCGCTCGAGCCGCGTACGCTCGGCCTGCGGCCTTCGCGGCCCATCGCGAACCCGTTCTACGCGGATGATGTCTCCGCCACGGGCGGCCTCTGCGGCGGTGCCGATTGCACGAGCACCGAGACTTACGGGTTGTCTCCGCTCAAGCTGAAGGCGAACAACACGCGCATCAAGCTCGAGGACACCTCGACCGCCGCCGGCTTCGCGAGCACCGACTGGCAACTGAGCGCGAACGACTCCGCCAGCGGCGGGGCGAACAAGTTCTTCGTCGAAGACCTGACCGCCGCAACCGTTCCGCTGGTGATCGAGGGCGCGACTCCGAACAACGCGCTCTACCTCGACAGCACCGGACGGATCGGCCTGCGCACCTCCACTCCTGCCCGGGACCTGACCATCAGCGCGCCTTTCACCACGGGCATCCGCATGGAGCAGAGCGCGACCCCTTTCCAGGCGTGGGACATCGTGGCCAATAACAACAATTTCTATGTCCGCGACGTCAACCACGAGCAGAACCCGTTCATCATCAAAACCTCCGCCCCCTACAACTCGCTCGTGATCGATACCACCGGCAGCATCGGCCTCGGCGTGGTGTCGCCGCTGTACCAGATTCACCACAGCAGCGGTGCGCGCCTCGACGCCGGCAATTGGGTCAATGCGTCCAGCCGCGCGGCGAAACAGGACATCCACCAGCTCGACGGAGACGCGGCATTCGACGCGTTGAAGGCGCTGCAGCCGGTGACTTTCGCATACAAGGTGAACCCCGCCGAGAGTCACGTCGGCTTCATCGCCGAAGACGTGCCGGACCTCGTCGCCACCTCCGACCGCACGGGCCTCTCTTCGATGGACGTCGTGGCCGTGCTGACGAAGGTGCTCCAGGAACAGCAGCGCACGATCGAGGACCTGCAGACGCGTTTGCAACAGCTCGAACGGAAGGAGTAGGCAAAAGCGCCGCTGGAGGGCGCAAAACCGCCCTTCGTCGCAAGAAAGTAGACGGACTTTCACTTTCCGTGAAACTCTTTGGAGTGCGGTCACCGCAGTCGCCGCTTTTACTCGCCGCGGAGCGGGCGTGTTCCTCGCGAGGGCGGCGGCTCCGCCGGAGTAAAAGCGGTGACTGCGGTCACCGCACTCCAAATGTCCATGGCGCAAACCACTCTTCCCGCAACCGGCACCGGACTCCCTGTCGTGGGAGGGTGGCGGCGGCTGTTCGTGGCGCTCGCTCTGTCGGGCGCGGTCGGGTGGCTGCTCGGGCAGGGGTGGCAGGACGGGATGCAGTCGATTCTCACCCGCACGGTCACGGTGGGGCTGATCGCTACGCTCGTGTTCTCGGTCCTCGAGCACTGGCCGGGAAGGTTGCCGCGCTGGGTTGCGCGGTGGGTGGTGCAGGTGGTTGCCGTCGGCGTCTCGGTGCCCATCTCGACGTTGTCGATCTGGATCCTCTCCACCAAGCCCGGCGCGCCGCCGTTCTGGGACGATCCGGAGCGGTTCGAGGGGTGGATGATGCTCACCTTCTTCGCCCTGCTCGTCGCGCCGTGGACCGCGCTCGCGGCGCTGGTGCGGCAGAAGGAAGCGCTGGCGCGGCATCAGGCGCTGGCCTTCGAGCTGGAGCGGAGTGAGCTCGGGCGGCAGGCCCTCGACGCACGCCTGCAGTTGCTCCAGGCGCAGGTCGCGCCGCATTTCCTGTTCAACACCCTGGCGAACGTGCAGGCGCTGGTCGACACCGGCTCGCCGCGCGCCTCGGCTGTGCTGCTCAGCCTCATCGACTATCTCCGCGCGGCAGTGCCTCTGCTCCACGACCCGGCCGCGACGATCGGACGCGAGCTGCGCCTGGTCCAGGCGTATCTCGAGCTGATGCACATGCGAATGCCCGATCGCCTGCAATACGCGCTCGACGTCGATGACTCCGCGCTGCCGCTCCGCTGCCCGCCGACGACGCTGCTCACGCTCGTCGAGAACGCTGTCCGCCACGGCATCGATCCGAGCGAGGAAGGGGGCTCGATCGACATTCACATCGAGCGGCGCGGCGGCCGCTGCCTGATCCGCGTCAGCGACACCGGAGTCGGCCTGCGCCAGACGGACCAGGGGCTGCGCACCGGCCTCTCCACGCTGCGGGAGCGGCTGCAGCTCATGTTCGGCGGCGACGCGCAGTTGCGGATCACGCCGCGGGAGCGCGGCGGCGTCTGCGCCGAACTGGAGATGCCGGCGCTGGCAGGGACGAGCTGATGGACGCACCTCCGACCGCACTGATCGCCGACGACGAGCCGCTGCTGCGCGAGGCGCTGGCGCGCCAGCTGGCGCAGGCCTGGCCCGAGCTCGACGTCGTGGCGCAGGCGCGCAACGGCCGCGAGGCGGTCAATCTCTTCGAGGCGCACGAGCCGGACGTCTGTTTTCTGGACGTGCACATGCCGGGGCTGTCCGGAATGGATGCGGCGAACCACATCGGCCGCCGCGCGCATCTGGTCTTCGTCACGGCCTACGACCACTACGCGGTCGAGGCGTTCGCGCAGGGAGCGCTCGATTACCTCGTGAAGCCGGTCGAGCAGGCGCGTCTCGAGGAAACCGTGGCACGGCTCAAAGAACGCCTGGCGGCGGCGCGCCCCGCGGTGAATACGGAAACGCTGCTGCGGCAGCTCACCGCGCAGCTGGCCGCGCTTCAGGCGAGTCCCGCCGCGGCGCCGCTGCGCTGGATTCGTGCGCAGGCCGGACAGACCCTGCGCCTGATCTCCGTCGATGAGATCGACTACATCCGCTCGGACGCCAAGTACACGGTCATCGCCTGGCGAGGGGAGGGGGGACAGCCGGGAGAGGCGACGGTCCGCGTCGCGCTCAAGGAGCTCATCGCGCAGCTCGATCCCGCACAGTTCGCGCAGGTCCACCGCTCGGTGGTGGTGAACCTCCGCTCGATCAGCCACGTGCGCCGGCACGACAACGAGACTGCCGAGATCCACCTCAAGGGCCGCAAGGAAGTGCTGCCGGTCAGCCGGAATTACCTGCACCACTTCCGGCAGATGTGACTCGTACCGCGTCTCGGCTCCCCGAAACCGCCGTTCGTCGCAATCGTGTTGGCCAGCCTCCGCGCGGCGCCCATATTCGCGCTGTAACGGAAAGGAGATCCAACATGAAATCAATTCGTATTGCACTGTCCATCCTCGTGATGTCGATCTGTTCCGCAGCGTTCGCACAGCAGGAGGCGCAGAAGTCGTTCGAGCGCCTGAAAGCGCTGGCCGGGACGTGGGAGGGCCGAATGACCGTCCACCCGCCGTCGCCGGAGATCGACGGCACGCTCACGACCGTCACGCTTCGCGTCACGTCCATGGGAAACACGCTCATGCACGAGATGACCGGAGTGGGCCGGCCGGACGATCCGATCACGATGTTCTACCGCGATGGGGACCGTCTGGAGCTGACGCATTACTGCGACGCCAATAATCGGCCGCGCATGGTGGCGAAGAAGTCGCCCGACGACAGCAAGAAGATCGAGTTCGAGTTCCTCGACGTGACGGGGAACATGCAGTACGGCCACATGCACGGCGCGGTCTTCACGATCGTCGATGAGGACCATCACACCGAGGACTGGACGTTCATGCGCGGAGACAAGCCGTTTCACGCACATGTCGAGCTGCGGAGGAAGAAATAGCCATGGCAAGCGTGATGGCGGTTCCCTACGTCTTCCGATCCGACGCCGGGCGCTACGACGGTGTGCGGCCGCTGAACATCTACCTGCTCCGAACGCTGTTCCTGTTGATCTTCCTGTTCGTCGGCTACGATTCCTGGTCCTATCTCCTGAAACATGAAGGGGCATGGGACCCGATGAAGGCGGCGGCGTGGTGCATGTTCGCGTCGTACTCCCTGCTGTCGATCCTGGGCGTGTTTCAGCCGCTGAAGATGCTGCCGATCGTGCTCTTCATGGTGGTCTACAAGTCGGCCTGGCTGCTCTTCGTCGCCTACCCGTTGTGGGTGTCCGGCCAGCTGGCCGGTTCGCCGGCCGAGGGGATGGCAAAGGTGTTCATGTGGGTCCCGGTCGCGATCGTGGCAGTGCCGTGGAAGTACGTCCTCGACAAGTACGTACTGAACAGGCGGTAATAGAGAGAGAGAGAGAACGACCGGGAGGCCTCCGGCGGGCCGGCGTGGCCGGCAGCACTGGTTGCCCAAGGCTGGACGCACGCCTCTCGCCTAAGGCGCGGTCCGTGCGCAAACAAGTGCCGCCGGCCACGCCGGCCCGCCGGAGGCCTCTCGTCGGTTCTCTGTCTCAACCGGCTGTCGGCTGGACCGTTGCTGGTTCGTCCCGGATCGAGATCATGGCCGGCGACGCTGGCACCGTTGCCGCCGGGGCGGCGATCGGCTTGGCGGCGGGGAAGGGGCGTCCCTGCTGCAGCTCGTAGATCAGCGCCACCATATAGTCGTCGCGGAGCTCGCGGGCGATGTTGTCGATGGCGGCCGCGGGGATGCCCACTTTCTCCGCGAGACTGGCCAGCAGCTTCGCGTCCTCTCCTGTCGGCGCGGCGTCCGCGCGCGCGTGGACGAGGGCGAGATTGATCGCGCCGCGGATTCCCAGCGTGCGCGCCACCGCGATGTTGCGGCGGAGGTAGCGGATGAGCAGCGCCTGGTCGACCCAGTCGAGGATCCGATCGAGCGGCAGCAGCGTGCGGTCGCACAGGTCGCCCGGCTCGCTGGTCGACAGATGCTGGATGGTCGAGACGCCGTACTCGGTGAGCAGGTCGCGCGTGGTGTCGTCGATCCCCTCCACGGTCATCAGCGGGATGTCCTCGACCTCGGGCGCCGGCGTGCCGAAGAGCTTCGCGGCCCGCTTGCGCAGCGCCTCGATGGCGCTGTTGTGGAAGAGACCGGCCAGGAAGAGGATCGCGTGCGAGCTGAGCTCCTGGCCGCCGACGCCGGGAGTGGCATCCGGCGGACCGGCCATCGCGGTGATGCCGACGATGCCGAAGACCCACCCGAGGGCGACGCACGACGCCGTGCGGAGCGCGCTGGTGAGGAGGAAGCGCGGCGAGAGCGCGTTCGCGTACAGCCGCGCCACCATGTAATACAGCACCGCCACGTAGGCGCCCAGGCCGGCGTACATCATCCCGATCACGCCGTTGTAGGCCGTCCCTTTCTGTTCCTGCGCCTCGAAGCCGGCGAAGACGGCGATGAGGAGGAAGATCCCGGTGAGGAACAGCGATGCGGCGATCGCGGCGAGCGGGTCGCTCGACATCTCCACGCCTGCGGTTTCGTTCACCTTCTCCTGCGCGCGCGCCTGCGGGCGGCTGTTGCGGAAGACGTAGTACTGCCGGATCGTCTCCTGCCCTTTGGAGCGGCGCGTGGTCGCGCTGACGATGTGGTAGACGATGCCGATCGCGCCCGGCAGCAGCCCGAGGGAGAAGAAGAAGCCGGTCGCCTGCAGGTCGCGGAGCTCGTAGTCGTTGATGCGCAGATCGCCGATGAAGAAGAACGGCATCAAGGCGAAGATCAACGACAGGCCGAGCACGATCCAGCGCTGCCGCCTGGTCAGCGGATCGGAAGTGTCGACGGCAACTGAACGAACCTCTGGCGCGGTTTCAGACATGGCATCCTCCAATCTGGAAAGTGTGAGTGTAGCAGCCATCGGGGAGGCGCCGAAGCATGCTGTTCCATAGCCGCTTCGGTACGTGCCGCAAGTCGACGCTGGCTTCACTTCATCCCATTCCTCAGTTCCTGCAGATGCGCCGCCCGCACTTTCGTCGTGCCCGCGGTGAGCGTCGCGTCTGTGAACGTCACTCCGCTCAGCCCTAAGGCCGTGCGGGCCTGACTCAGCGCCGTTCGCAGTTCCTGGCAGTGCGCCGCTTTAATCCTCGTCGCGTTCGAGATGGTGGGATCGGTGAATGTCGCCGGAGAGAGGCCGCCCGCTGCGCGCATGGCGTTGACGGCCTGGCGGAGCTCCGTGAGATGCGCCGCTTTGACGCGCGTGGTCTGGGCGAGCAGCGGCTCGTCGGTGAAGAAGATCGTCGTGGCCGCATCGGGAGGCGAGTAGGCGGAGTTTCCGGCCGTGTCGACCGCGCGTACCTTGTAGACGAAGGCGTTGCCGCTCGTGACCGTGTCGCTGATGCTCGTGGCCGCCGTGGTGAGGCGGAGCGCGAAGGGGCTGCCGGCGGAGGTGCGCCAGACTTCGTATTGCGTGGTGGGCGTCGCGCCGGCGGAGGCGGTCCAGGAGAGCTGGACGCTGGTCGCGGCGGTCGCGGTGGCGCTGAAGTTCGTGGGTGCCCCGGGGACGGCGGCCTGCAGGCCTTTCCAGAACTGGAGCAGCGCCGTCAACGCGGCGGGGGTGTTGGTCGGCGGCGCCTGATTGAGCTGGTTGTTCGTATTGACGCCGTGGCAGGAGCCGCAGACCCGCACTTCGCCCGGCTGGAAGGTGAGCCAGTAGCGCTCCCGGACCACGCCGGCGTGATTCGCGTCGGCGAGTTGCCAGGTCATGGCCCGGCGGGCGGGGACGAAGGCGGCGAGGGAGCCGTCCAGTGCGATCTGCACGCCGCCCTGCGGCGTGACGGTAGCGGGGGGATTCGCGGCTGCGGCGGCGGGATCGTGCATGTGGCGGGCGAGGACGCGGCGGCCGGCCCTGCCGCCCGTGACGAGGGTGGGGTTGTTCGGGTCGGGCGTGCCTCCGATGCCGCGCACCTGGTCGGCCTGGTACAGCTGGAGACGGGTCACGTCGTAGATCTTCTGGGCCGGATTGACGACGTGACTGACGCCGCCGGGAACGCGCAGGTTGAAGGGCTGCTGCTTGTCGTTCTTGTCGCGGGTCGTGACGTCGCGGCTGACGATCAGGGCGAGGTTGTGCTCGACGAGGTACTGGCGGAACTGCTGGACGTCGACGTTCGCCGCCGCGAAGGCATTGAGCTCCGGCTGCTCGAGCGGCGTCGTGGCGGTGGCGGGGATCGGGCGCGCGCGGATTTCCACGGGACTCAGTTCCCAGAGCGTTCCCGACCACTGGATGAGACTGTCGGGATTCCAGTACGACACCGCCGCCGGAATGCCGCCGGTCAGCGGTGCGGCGGGGAGATAGAAGCCGTTCTGCTGGAGCGTGAGCGGCTTGATGCGGAAGTCGTAGCGCGACTGCGGGCTCCCGGCCGTGCCGATGTCGTCGTCTCCGCGCGTTTCCGCCGTGTGGGCGGCCAGGAGCGTGCCGTCGGAGAGGGGGAGGGGGTCGCGATAGTGCCCGGAGTGATCGGCGGGCGCGGGAGGATCGCTGACGCCGCGCGTGGAGCGGGGCGTCAGATAGGTGACCTGGATCTGGTCGGGATTCTGGTCCGGTGGCGCGGAGAAGCGGACCAGCTGTCCCGAGGCGTGCGTCTCGAATTCGGGAGCATCGACGGCGTAGAAGCGGCCCGGCTGGAGCGGGTCCTCCCGCAGCTGGAACGTGTTCTCCACGACTCCGGTATTGAAACGGATGCCGTCGAAGTAGCCGAACTCGATCACCGCCGGATCGTCGTTGAACGAACGCGCGAAGAAGTTGTGCAGCTCGTGGCGGCCGATGTGGTTGAGGGTCTCTTCGGAGGTCCCGTCCTCGTTCATCATCCAGGGGAAGAAGTGATTGATGTTGTTCCCCACCAGGTTGCTGCCCGGAGGGGTATTGCCGCCGCGGGGCTCGGGGAAGATCTCCACGCGCTGGTTCAGCTTCTGCGCGGCGGCGCTCTCGTCGGAGAAATCGAACGTCCCGAACGTACCCGGCTCGTCAGCATCGGCATCGGCCTGCTGGTCGCGCTGCAGATGATCCCAGCGCGTGAAGATGACGCGGCCGAAGCTGTCGATCGAAGGCGTGAAGGCACCGGAGGGAGCGTGATTGAGGAGGCGGAGATCGCCGTTCGCGGGATTCAGGCTCCAGATGCCGGTGTTGGTCGGCGCCGTTTCGTACTCATCGAGCTGCGGATAGAGGTGAGCGGCTCCGTTGCGAGGACGGTCGGAGGTGAAGAGGATCCGGCCGTCCGTTCCGTAGAAGGGAGAGACGTTGTTGAAGGTGGCCGGCTGGTTCGGGACCTTGGTGATGGCGGGCGTCTGCCCCTCGCCGAGGTTCGTGACCTCGTAGATCTGCCAGAAGAAGGTCTTGACCTGGTACTGCTGCGTCGGCGAGCCGATGACCATGCTGAAGAGCGCCTTGGTCCCCGACCAGTGCACGGAAGGCTCGCGGACGGCGATCGAGCTCGCTCCCTGGAAGCCGGCATTGCCGAAGCCGGCGCTGCGCGTGACGTTCTTGAGCGTGCCGCTCGGGTAGAGGATGAAGAGATCGCCGCCGCGCGGCGCGCTGCTCTGATGCGGATCGTGGTTGCCGAACGTCGAGGCGACGGTCGTGAAGTCGAAGGGAGTGGGGACCTGCCCGACGAACATGACCGGATTTGGCAGCGCGACGCTCTCCGCCTGCGGTGTATCGGCTGCCCCGCCGGACGTGATCCACAAACCAACAAGGCCGAACGCCGCGATCCACTTCTTCACTGCCGCACACTCCTCACAGGGATTCCGGAACGTCCGCAGGATACCGGACGCCGTCGTGCGCAATTCTGGTGAGAACGTGGGGAATCCGTGGGGACTGCATGGTTGTCAATTTATGTCTCTACTCCCGCCCTCCGGAGTGACGTATGTATGTTCGCGTCAACCGGACATCGCTGCTTCCATCGCGAACAGGAAGGAAGCCATTCGCGCTTCATGGACAAAGCGTCCGAAACGTGTGGTGAGGAGAGGTGTGGCCCGGCTGGCGTTGCTGGTTCTCGAAGGATCACCAAAGGAGGAGTGACGAATGTTGCGCAAGTATCGTTTTCCCGGAGTGATGGCACTGTCGGTCCTGATGTTCGCGGCACCCATGGCGAGCGCGAAGGGGCTGCTCGATCAGTTCACGAACGGACCGTTCAAGCACGATCAGAAGATCCAGGAGCGCTGCACCGGCGCCGTGTCGCTGGTGACGGACGTCGGCGCGGAAGGACTGCGCACCACGGCCTGGAACTTCGGCACCATCGGCGGCGGCGGCGAAGGCGGCCGCTTCGACAAGACCCCGGTGCTGACGACGCGCGTCGAACTGAAGGAAGGCTGCCTGAACGCGCACCTGAGCGCCATCGTCGGCAGCGCGGACTACTACGGCGTCTCGCCGATCGCGCTGTTCCAGGTGACGCTGTCGCAGGCGCTGCCCACGGGCGGCTTCGGCCCGCCGCAGCACATGTACGGCCACTATGAGACGCCCTGGGGCATCTACGCGCCGGCCGTGGCCATCGAGGCGGAGCGCGACGTCGACACGTTCGGCTCGAACTTCTTCCAGCGCATCGGCACAGGTCACTACGAAGTGCCTCCCGGCGTCTACCAGGTCGACGTCTGGTGGGCCGGCGGCCTCTCCGGCCCCGGCGGCGCCATCGGCGCCGCGTTCGTGCTCAAGCTGTACCAGTAGGGAAGTCGCGCGGCGGCGATGGGAATCGCCGCCGCGCGATTTGGCGCTGATCGGTTCATTACAGGAATCGAGAGCCTTCAGAATCCATAATGCCACCCCGGCAATCGCGATTGCGACAGCCTCTTTTGTACGGCTCACGCAAAAACGTTGTCAATACCATTGCAGCATGCGTCGCATCCGTCGCGTGTGAGGGACGCCGGCAGCATGAGTAATCGACTTTTGTTGCCTCGCGAGATGCGACCGCAAACATCACGTGCGTATGGCTATAGGCCCATTTCGCGGCAGTTCCGCAACAATGGTCGGCCGGCCTCGCCACCTGTCCCGCGATCAGGAGTGATATCATTTCGAGACCGTGTGGATCACGTGCACCACGCTGCGAACAATCCGCGAGGAGCTTGATCGAGTTCGTCGTGGGGGAGGCCAAAAGACCGCCCGGCAGCTCGAGCATCTCGCGATACGGCTCGGCCGGAAAAAGCATCCGGCTGCCAAAGAGCCGACGTACTGCAGCACGCATCTGTCCGAATTACCTCCACTCAATATCCCCGCTCACGGAGGAGATCTCAGTTCTGCTACAGCGCAGTACATCCTCGACCAGCTCGACGAGGATATCGTGCGCCTGAACGAGACCTGCGAGGAAGACGAAGAATACGAGGGATGACATGGTGGAGCCGAAAACCGCAAAGGAATATCTGCAGCAACCATACGCGCGGATGCTCGTGCCGGAAGGCAGCGGAGGGTTCAGTGGCCGAATTCTCGAATTTCCCGGCTGTGTCGCTGAAGGAAAGACCCGTCATGAGGCCTTCGACGCTCTCGAGCTCGCAGCGGAAGGCTGGCTGGAGGTAGCGCTCGCGCTGGGGCATACGATTCCGCGGCCGCTCGCGGCTCAGGCGTACTCCGGCAAAATCGCTCTTCGCCTTCCTCCGGCGCTGCACGAGCAACTCGTCGCTGTTGCGGAGGTCAACCACGCCACGGTCAATCAGTTCATTGTGGCCGCGATCAGTGAGAAGGTCGCACAGCATCGAGCCGTGGCGGAGATCCTGCCTCCGATCCGCGAGATCGTCAGTGAATCGATCCGCGAGGTGACGGAGAGCCAGCTCGTCACCCAGATCCTGCCTCCGATTCGCGAGGCGGTCGGTGAGTCCATCCGTCACGTGGCGGCGCCACAACTCGTCGAACAGATCCTGCCTCCGCTCCGCGAAGTCGTCGGTGAATCCATTCGCCAGGTGGCGGAGACCGAACTGGTCGCGAGGATTCTGCCTCCGCTCCGCGAGGTCGTCGGTGAATCCATCCGCCAGGTATCGGAGACCGAACTGGCCGCAAAGATCCTCCCTCCGCTCCGCGAGGTCGTTGAGGAGTCGGTTCGTCAGGTAGCGGGGGGCCAATTGGCCGAACGAATCCTCGTTCCGCTCCGCGAGGTGATCGGAGCATCGGTGCGTGAGGTCGTGGAGACCCATCTCGCGAGTATCGCTTCGCCGCGGGAACAGGCGCGAACGTAAAAGGTCTAATCGGGGTCACAGCTTCGTTCTTCTCTCCCACACGGCCGCGTCCCGACTCGACTGTCCACTTCGTGACCGAAGGCATCGAAAGCGCCGTGAACCAGGCCAAAGCCGCCGCCGCCAGAAGTCCGTTGGGGTCCACGGCGCCGACACCATCCAGCAGGACGCCGACGGAAACCGGCTGGCCACGGTGACGTCCGATTCGGTGCGCGTCTGGGCACTCGACCGCCTGCTCCCGCCCGAGAATGCTGCTTGGAACAGCCTCAACGACTATTTGAATCAAACGCGCGCCTGTCTCAGCGGAGACGATCGGAAAAAGTACCTCGGCGAGGTATCGCTGGTCGCCGAACAGCGGGCCGCCGATTGCGAAGCGGCCCTGTCCCGGTGACGCATCGCCGCTCGCGCCAGACTCGAGCCGCCCCGATGCGCTAACGGCGGACGGCGCGGCGGCGCTGGTCGAAATCCATCACACGAAAGTAGCTGCGCTCCAGGCCCAGGTGCTCGGGAAGGAACGACACCTTGGTGTAGATGATCGCGACGTCGCCGCTTGCCGTGCCCGCGATGGACGGCGGGCTCACGACCTCTGCCGCGACGGGCGTGCGGCGCATCGGCAGCAGCGCGCCTGTTGCGGACACCGCGCCGAGGAGGACCGGGTGCTCCGGCACGAGCCCGTCCGGGCCGGCCTTGTATGCGACGGCGTACCGCGTACCGTCCCACGTCACGGCGGGCGCAACGCCGTCGCCGATCCTCGACGCTGACGTGCCTTCGACAATCCCGCTGCGCAGCACGCGACGCGCGACGATCTGCTGTTCGTCGAGCTCGCTGACGACGAGCCAGTCCTCGCCGTTCGACGCGATCGACGGCCCGGGCGGTAACGATCTGGCAACTCGGGGGGTGGCGACGATCATCGGCGCGGGATCGAGCAGCGAGAGGCCGCTGGATACGCGCGCGCCTCGAATGTGCAGCGTGTCGAGGCTGGGCAAACCGTCGGGTGCGAGCTCCGTTTCGTTCCACGCCACCAGCAGCATCGATCCATTCCACGCGATGGCCGGTTGCTCGCTGGGCATTTCCGCGGGCGAGACCAGGAGCGGGAGGTCGGCCGTCTCCGACGCGGGCGAAACGCGCGTGACGCGGACGCGATTGTCGAACGCGTCCCATGCGACGTACGCCGCCTCAGGCGACACCGCGAGCGAGAAGCTCAGCCGCAACTGCGCCGGAATGTGCACGCGTGCGACGGTCGCTCCCGTCGCGGGCGAGATGTAGCGGACGGTGATGTTGAGGGACTCGTTCGTGGCGACGACGTAGTTCGTTCCGTCGAACGCCACGCGCACGCCGTAAGCCTCTTCTGCGATCTGGAGGCCGCGGCCATCGAGCGAATTGCCGTTCGCATCGATGCGCGTCGCGTAGACGGTCAGGTTCTCGATCCAGGCGGCGAAGTATCCCGACGCGCTCGCGGTGATCTCAGGACGCGAGTGCGCGTTGCCGCTCCACGTCAGCAACTGCTGCATGGCCGGGTCGAGCGAGCTGCCGCGATACATGCGCGCGACGATCTCGGCCGAGTAGCCCTCCCCGGTCCCGTACGCGACGAGCACGTCGCTGCCGTTCGTGACGGCGATCGGATGCGGATAATCGAAGGGGAAGACGGGTTCACCGCGCCTGAGCCAGTCGCGCTTCTGGCCGTCGCGAAGCTCGATGGAAAGGAGGCCGAACTCGCCCTGCGGACCCGCCTGGTATCCCGCGATGATCTCGTACCGGTCGCCGTGCCACAGCAGCGAGGCCGAGTAGATGCGCTTGCCGCTGGCGAGCGTCTGCACGTCGCCGAGCTGCGCGAGCTCCCCTTCCACCCTGCGGGACATCAGCATGACTTTGTCGGCCTCGGGCATCCAGCGTTGCCACACGATCGTGAACGACGTGCCATCGGTGGCGATGACCGGAGCTTCGCCGGCGCCGATCTCCGCCGGTATGCCGATGGCCCGGCCGTCGCTGCTGAGCGCGATGGCGAACAATTGCGACTCGCCGGTACCCCAGGTGACGACGAAGCGCGTTGGCGTCGCCGCGACCGAGATCGTGGGATGGAAATCGAGTGACGCGGTCGCCAGCGCTTCGCGGCGGATGAGGTTCCCCTCGCGATCGAGCACGGCGATGGCCACGGCATTCGAGTGAAATCCATCCCGGTGCGCGATCACGGTCACGCTACCGTTCGACGCCGCGTAAACGCCGGAGGTCGTCGCGGCGTACGTCCGGGATTCGGTGATGCGCCGCGGCGCGGCAAGGACGCGGCCCTCACGATCGACGCGGGAGATCCACACCTCGCTCTTGGCCTGGTGATCCCCGTAGTACGTGCCCTCCGTCCAGACGACGACGTAGGCGGCCCCGTCCCACACGACCGTCGGCGCCGACATCCAGGCCGGGACGGACGTGATGCGGATGCCGAGGGGATCGAGCACCTCTCCGCTGCGTTTCACGCGCGTTCCCATGATCGTGCTGCGACCCGGCGTGCGGGCGTCGTACCACACGAGGAAGAACTCCCTGCCGTCCGTCGCCGCCGCCAGATAGTCGCGTCCACGAGGCGCGGGCGACCGCACGGTGGAGCCGACCTGAATCTCCGGCGAGTCCGCGAACAGCGGAGCGGCGAGCACGATCAGCGCGAGAAGGACGAAAGGGCACCGGGTCTTGATCATGAGGATGGTCCTATTATCGGCTCGAACCTCTTCCAGCGCATCGGCTACGCCATGACGTTCGAACCTCGCGCCACCGGTATGGAGTGCGGTAACGCCAGTTACCGCTCTGACTGCTTCTCTTCGTGCAGCAATCCGAGGCTGGTGCAATCTCGCCTGATGGCACGGGCGAAGCGTTGCAGGACGAACAAAAACAGGAAGAGCGGTAACTCGCGTTACCGCACTCCATAAGCCCTGCCATCTTTCGCAAGCTCACAGCGAGCTAGTGGGGTGAGGGGTCGTGCCCTCCACCTTGACGCTGGCGCCCGTTTTCAACGATGTCATGAGCAATTCTCATGAACGCAGCGTTCGCTCCCGTCGATCGAATGCGTATCATCGATGAATGAGATCGATCAATGCCGTTGAGGCCCCGGCTCCGTTCCGGCCTGTTCCGCTCGAAGTCCGGCATCTGCGTCTGGTCGTTGCGATTGTCGAGGAAGGGGGGCTCTCCCGCGCCGGCGAGCGGCTGAATCTGACGCAGTCGGCGCTCAGCCATCAGCTGCGCCAAGTGGAGGAAAGCCTCGGCGTGTCGCTCTTCACCCGCGCGAAGAAGCGGCTCGTCCTCACTCCGGCCGGCGAGGAGCTCGTCGAGCGGGCGCGGCGGATCCTGGCAGACATCGTCGATCTCGAGCGCGACCTGCGCGAGCGGGCGTCCGGGTACCGCGGCAAGCTGCGGCTGGCGACGCATTGCTACACGCTCTACGAATGGCTGCCGCCGCTGCTGAAGCGGTTCTACCGGACGCACCCGAACGTCGACGTCGAGATCATCGCCGATGCCACCGCCGATCCGCTGGCGGCGCTGCGGCAGGGGCAGATCGACCTGGCCATCATCTCCTCCCATCCGGACGAGCCGGACGTAACGACGTTCGAGCTTTTCCGCGACGAGCTGCTGCTGCTCGTGCCGCCGTCGCACCGCTTCGCGCAGAGGTCGTACGTCACGGCGAAAGACTTCACCGACGAGCACCTGCTGCTCTATTCGGCGCCGTCGGACAACCACTTCTACCAGAGCTACCTGGCCCGGTCGGCCGCGCCGCCGCGGAAGGTGACCATGATCAAGCTGACGGAGGCGATCCTGTCGATGGTGCGGGCGGGGTTGGGCGTGACCGTCGCCGCGCGCTGGGCCGTCGCGGACGAGCTCCGCACCGGACGGCTGGTGGGCGTGAGGATCGGGTCGGAAGGGTTTTTCCGGGAGTGGAGCGCGGCGGTCCGCGCATCGCAGCGGGCCGTGCTGCCGCACTACTTCGCGGACTTCGTCGACCTCGTCGCGCGCGCCGCGGCGCCGGTGAGGCTGGCGGTGCGGCAATCGTCGTGACGCTTTGTTCGATGATGAGCTGAGCTCATCGATCCCATGACATCTATGCGTTGGATTTATGAGCGTGACGCTCGTAGTCTCGGCGCATGGTCGACATCAAACGGGACGTCGGGAAGCGGCGGCCGGCGTTCGTCCGCTTCGGCGCGCCGGCGGTCCTGCTCACTGTGGCCGCGCTCGGGTTCTGCCACTTCAAGCCTTCGTCGCCGCGCGTGCCGGCGGGCTCGCTCCACATCGGTGTCGTTCGTGCCGGCGCGATGGTGGTCGAGGTTCGCGCGGCCGGCACGCTGGTCGCGGAAGAAACGCGCTGGATCCCCGCGGCGACGGACGGCAGGGTGGACCGGATTCTCGTGCGGCCGGGCGATACGGTCGGTCCGGACACGGTACTCGTCGAATTGACGAACGCGGAGGTCGCGCGCGCGGCGGGTGACGCGCTGCTGGAGGTGCAGGCGGCGGAGGCGGAGATGCGCAAGCTGCATCTCACGCTGGAACGGCAGGCGCTGTCGCAGGAGGCGGTCGTCGCATCCGCGCGCGCCGAACATGCCGAGGCGCGGAATCGCGCGCGGGCCGACGCGGAGCTCGCGCAAGTGGGCCTCACTTCCGCGCTGACGTTGCAGGCGGCGCAGGGACGCGAGCAGCAGCTCCGCGTGCGCGCGGACGTCGAGCAGAAAGGCCTCGAGCTGCTCCACCGCAGCGAGCGCACCGAGCTCGAGGCCGCGGAATCGAGGCTGGACCGGCTGCGCTCGACGGCGGCGCTGCGCGGGCAGCAGATGGAAGCGCTCGCGGTGCGCGCAGGCCGCGGCGGAGTCGTGCAGCAGATCGCGGTCGAAGTCGGCGCGCGGGTGAGCGAGGGGACGAACCTGGCGCGCGTTGCGGCGCGGGAGCCGCTCGAGGCCGTGCTGCAGATCTCGCAGCTCGAGGCATCGCAGATCGCCGCGGGGCAGCAGGTGCTCGTCGACACGCACCAGGGAATCGTCACCGGCACCGTGTCGCGCATCGACCCGGCGGTGCAGAACGGCAGCGTCACGGTGGACGTCCGCCTGCCGTCGCAACTGCCGCGCGGCGCGCGTCCCGATCTCTCCATCGACGCCGCCATCGAGATCGACAGGATCGACAACGCGCTGCACACCGGCCGTCCGGTGCAGGCGCGCGCGCAGACGTCGATCGTGATGTTCCGTCTTTCATCCGACGGCCGGACCGCGACGCGCGTGCCGGTCCGGATTGGCCGCACTTCCCTCAACGCCGTGGAGATCGTGAGCGGGCTGCGCGCGGGAGACCGCGTGATCCTCTCCGACACCTCCACCTTCGACCGATACGAACAGATCACCCTCACCGACTGAACCGGAGGACTGAATGACCGCACCACTGATCGAGTTGCGCAAGGCCGACAAGCGATTCCTGACCGAGGAGATCGAGACGCACGTGCTGAGCGGCGTGAACCTCACTATCGAGCGCGGCGAGTACGTCGCCATCGCCGGTCCATCCGGCTGCGGCAAGTCGACGCTCCTCTCCATCCTCGGCCTGCTCGACCTGCCGACGTCGGGCGAGTACCTGCTGAACGGCAACTCCGTGGCCGGGCACAGCGCCGCCGAGCTGGCGGCGCTGCGGAACGCGGCCATCGGGTTCATCTTTCAGAACTTCAACCTGATCGGCGACCTGACCATCCGCGAGAACGTCGCGCTCCCGCTGCGGTACCGGCGCGGCATCGGCGCGGAGGAGCGTGACGCCGCGGTGGACGCGGCCCTGGCGCGGGTGGAGATGAGTCACCGCGCGAGCCATTACCCGTGGCAGTTGTCGGGCGGTCAGCAACAACGGGTGGCGGTGGCGCGGGCGATCGCCGGACGGCCGACCATCCTGCTCGCGGACGAGCCGACGGGTAACCTCGACTCGCGCAACGGCGAGCTGGTGATGGAACTGATCCGCGGCCTGCACCGCGAAGGGGCGACGGTGTGCATGGTCACGCACGATCCCCGCTACGCCGATCACGCCGAGCGGCGCATCGAGCTGTTCGACGGCCGGCTGCTCGATGCAGCGCACGCGCACTGCCGGACCGCGATCCAGGAGGCGTCATGAAGGACACCCTGCTGCAACTGCGGCACGAGGTGGCGACCGCGATCGGCCGCCTGCGCGCGCGCCGTTCGTACACGCTGCTCGCCGCCGGCATGCTCGCGGTGGCGATCGCGAGCAACGTGGCCGTCTTCACCGTGCTCACGCGCACGCTGCTCCGGCCGTTTCCGTTCGACGACGCGCGGATGGCGATGGTGTACAGCACGCATCGCGACGCGACAGGGGAGCAGGAGGAGTTCCCGTCCGGCAGCGTCGACTACGTGCACTGGCAGACGGCTTCGGCAGCCTTCGACGGACTCGAGATCTCGCGCGTGTTTGCCGGTTCGATCAAGGACCGCGGGGAGACGGAGTCCGTGAAGGTGGCCTCCGTTTCGGGCGGCATCTTCCGGCTGTTCAACGTGGCGCCGTTCATCGGCAGCGACTTCACACCGGCCGACGACCGGCCGGAGTCGGCGAAGGTGATCCTCTCGCATGCCTTCTGGCGGCGGAACTTCGGCGCCGACCGCGACGTCGCCGGGCGAAGCATCGTCATCGACGGCACGCCCAGGACGGTGATCGGCGTGATGCCGGATTCGTTCGAGATCCCGTTGAACCGCGCCGATGTCTTCGTCCCCGCCGGCTTCCACCTCGGCAACATGCCGAATCCCGGTGCGCGCGCGTACGCCGTCTTCGCGCGCCTGAAGCCCGGCGTCTCCGCCGGGGCCGCGAGCGGCGAGCTGCAACGGATCTCTCGAGAACTGGAAACGAAGTTCCCGGTGAGCCACAAGGACTACAACGCGCTGGTCAAGCCTCTGCGCGAGGCGTTGTACGGCGCGCGCCGGCCGGCGCTGTTGACGCTGTTCGTGGCCGTGCTCCTCGTGCACCTGCTGGCGTGCGTCAACGTGGCGAATCTGATGCTCGCGCAGATCTCCGATCAACGCGCGACCACCGCGGTGCGGCTGGCGATCGGCGCGGCTCCGGGCCGGATCGTCCGCTACCGGGTCATCGAGGGATTGCTGCTCAGCGCGATCTCCGCGATCGCGGGGCTGCTCCTCGGCGCCGTGGCGGTGCGCGGCATTCTGCACAGCTATGCCGATCCCGAGCTGCTGGCGCCCGTCTCAGGCAGCGGAACCGCGATCGCGCTCTTCGTCGTGGCGCTGACGACCGTGACCGCGCTGGCCGTGTCGCTGCTGCCGGCGCTGCGCGAGGCGCGGGTGCCGATCAGCACGTTGATCAACGAGGGGAGCCAGCGGAGCTCGTCGAGCGTGGCCCGGCGCCGCGCGCGCGAGCTGTTCCTCATCGCCGAGGTGGCGCTCACGATTCCGCTCCTGATCGGGGCGGCGGTCGCAGTGAAGCGGTTTCGCGACCTGCGCACGTTCGACATCGGGTTCGAGCCCGACCGCCTGATGACGGCACAACTGATCATGCCGGCCCGGTACGAGCGGGACGCGCGGGCGAAGTTCGCCGCGGAGCTGATCCGCCGCATCGAAAGCTCTCCCGCCGTCGCGTCGGCGGCCGTCACGACCTGCACCTTCCGCATCGACGGCAGCGCGGGGACGGTCATCCGTTCCGAAGCCATGGCGGACTTCGCGTTCGTCAACTTCCGCAGGATCACGCCGCACTTTTTCGAGACCATGTCGTCGCCGATCGTGGCGGGGCGTGCGTTCAACGACGGAGACATCGCCGACTCGCCGCCCGTCGCCATCGTGAGCGAATCGTTCGCGAGGCAGTTCTGGCCGGGCGAGAGCCCGCTCGGCAAGAAGTTGATCCGGCAGAGCCAGGCCGCGGTTGCTCTCACGGTCATCGGCGTCGCGCGCGACATGCGCGACGCCGGCGTGGCGGAGGATCTCGGCCCGACGATGTACGTACCGTATCTGCAGAACAACAACATCTATGTCTCGATCGTGGCGCGCGCATGCGGCGACGCCGCTCCGCTGCGCGAGACCATCAAGACGGCGGTGCAGAGCATCGACCCGTCGCTCGCGCCGGACGAGCTGATTCCGATGCGGCAATTCGTCGAGGAGTCCCTCGGCTCGTACAAGCTGCAGGTGGCGCTGCTCGGCGGCTTCGCGCTCATCGCCCTGGCGCTCGCGGCGACCGGCATCTTCGCGGTGACGGCGTACTCGGTCTCGCAGCGGATGCCGGAGATCGGAGTGCGCATGGCGTTCGGTGCGTCTCCGGGCGGCGTGGTCCGCGAGCTCGTCACCGCATCCGGCCGCGCCGTGACGGCCGGATTGCTCCTCGGCGCCGCCCTGGCCATCGCCGCGATCCGCGCCGCGCCGTTCGTCTTCAGCGTGACGCCGCAGCTCGACCCCCGCTCCATGGCGTTCGTCGCGGCGGTGCTGCTCGCCTCGGCCTTCCTGGCGAGTCTCATCCCGGCCCTGCGCGCGCGAAGCGCCCGTCCGGCGGAGCTGCTCCGGCGCGCGTGACGTCCGGGCCGGGGAGTGCGCCGCGATACCTTGCTATACTGCGGCCACTCCTCGCTGAAAAGTCCGTGTCGATCGTCATGAACCACGCGTTCATCAGCTACTCGCACCTTGACAACAGGCCGTTGCCGACGGAGAAAGAGGGCTGGGTCACGATCTTCCACGAGACGCTGCAGGGCGTTCTCAGCAACTATCTCGGAATGGATGCCGCGATCTGGCGCGACAAGAAGCTCGCCGACAACGACGTGTTCTCGGACGAGATCCTCGAACAGCTCGCGCGCGCCGCGGTGCTCGTCTCGATTTTGACGCCGCGCTACGTGAACTCGCAGTGGTGCAACAGAGAGATCGACAAGTTCTGCGAAGCCGCGAAGCAAGGCGGCCGCCTGGTGGTCGGAAACAAGTCCCGCGTCTTCACCGTCGTCAAGACCCCGATCGCCAAAGACGCGCCGCTCCCCTCCATCGTCAGGGAGACCCGAGGCTACGAGTTTTTCGACCTCGACGACCGGAATGCTCCGCAGGAGTTCTCCCCTGCGTTCGGCGAGAAGGCGCGCCACCAGTTCCTGATGAAGGTCAGCGCGCTGGCGTGGGACATCAAACAACTCCTCGAACAGTTGCGTGAAGGTACCGCTCCCGCCGCGGAGAAGCCGGCGATCTATCTCGCCGAGTGCGCGCGCGACCGCCGCGACGCTCGCGACGCGATCGAGGTCGAGCTCAAGCGTCTCGGCTATCGCGTGCTTCCCGATCGCCAGCTCCCGACCGACGAGAGTGCACTGGTGGACGAGGTCGAAAGCCTGCTGAGGCAATGCCGTCTTTCGATCCATCTCGTGGGCAACAGCTACGGCGCGGTGCCCGATGGTCCGACCGCAAAGTCGGTGACGGTTCTGCAGAACGAGATCGCCGTTCGCATCTGCAAGGCCGGCGACGCGCTCCAGCGGGTCATCTCCGTTCCGGCCGGAACGAAAAGTGAGCATCCCCGGCAGCAGGAATTCATCGAGGCCCTGCACGACGACGCAGACGCGCAGTACGGCGCCGATCTCATCACCGGTGGTCTCGAGGACCTGAAGAGCACCATTGCCACCGTGTTGAAGAAGATCGCGGAGCCGGCGGTGAAACCCGGCGCGGCCGGCGCACCGCTCAAGAAACTGGTGTACGTCATCTGCGACGCCGCGGACCGGATGGATACGGTGGCGCTCGTCCGCACGCTCAAGGCCCGCGGTCTCGACATCACGCTCGGCGACGCTGCCACGATCGGCACGGCGAGCGAGAAGCTGCTCACGAGCGCGGACGCGGTCATCCTCTTCTACGGAACGGGAGACGAAACGTGGAAGACGCTGCGGCAGCTCGAGATTCGAAATTCGAAGGCGCGACGCGGCGGCAGCCCGCTGATCGAGTCCACCTACCTCGCCTCTCCCGCCACGCGCGACAAGGAATTCCTGGTCGCCACCAGCGAAGATGACGTCATCAACGGCATGGCCGGCTTCTCGCCGGAGGCACTGGAGCCGTTCTTTCGGACGCTCGGCCTCGGTACCGCGAAGCCGTGAAGAACACCAATCCATTTCCGGGTCTGCGGCCGTACCTGCCCCCGGAGTGGCAGCTGTTCTTCGCGCGCGAAGAGCAGGTTGAATCGATGGTCGACCGGCTCGCCCGGACGCACTTCCTCACGGTCATCGGCCTGTCGGGATCCGGCAAGACATCGCTGGTCAGTTGCGGCTTGCGCCCCGCGCTGAACCAGGGGCGCATGGCAGGAGCCGGAAGCGACTGGCGAGTCGCGCAGTTCCGTCCCGCCAACAATCCCATCGCCGCGATGGCCGGGGCGCTTGCGGCCGAGGGCGTGCTCTACGACGCGCGGCCGGAGGGCCGATTCAGTTCGGCGGAGCTGATCGAGTCGACCCTCCGCATGAGCAGGCTCGGTCTGGTCGACGCATGGCGCCAGGCGCGCCGCGGCCCCGGCACCAACCTGCTGGTGGTGGTGGATCAGTTCGAAGAGCTGTTCCGCTATCAGGAGATCGGGACGACCGCCGACAGGGCCGCGAGCAACGTCGCCGACGACGAACACGTCGCCTTCGTGAATCGCTTGCTGGCGGTGCGCGACGATCCGTCGCTCTCGATCTACGTCGTCCTGACCATGCGCTCGGATTTTCTCGGCGAGAGCGCGCAGATACCCGGGCTTCCCGAGGCCATCAACGAGGCCGAATACCTCGTACCCAGGCTGACCCGCGAGGAGAGGAAGCGCGCGATCGCCGAACCGATCCGAGCGTACGGCGCGGAGATCAGCCCGGTGCTGCTGACGCGCCTGGTGAACGACGTCGGCGATAACTCCGACCAGCTCTCGCTCCTGCAGCACGCGCTCAATCGCACGTGGGCGGAATGGGAGAAGGAAGGATCGCACGGACCCATCGACCTGCGGCACTACAACGCAATCGGAACGATGGCGAATGCGCTAGACCAGCACGCTGAAAAGGCATACGGCGAGCTCGCGACGGAGCGCCAGCGAACGCTCTGCGAAAAGCTGTTCAAGGCGTTGACCGACAAGGCGACCGACGCGCGCGGCATCCGCCGACCCTGCCAGCTGGCAAAGCTCTGCGAGATCACCGGTGCGACCGAGGCCGAGCTGGAGAAGGTCCTCGCGGTTTTCCGGAAGCCCAGCCGATCCTTCCTGATGCCGCCGGAAGGGGAGGCTCTCCACCCGGACACGGTCATCGACGTCTCGCACGAGTCCCTGATGCGCATCTGGAAACGGCTTCGGATCTGGCTCGACGAAGAAGCGCAGTCCGCATTCGGGTATCGCCGGCTCGCGGAAACCGCGGCCCTGCACGAGAACCGCCGGGCCAATCTGTGGCGTGGCCGCGAGCTCGAAGACGCTCTCCGATGGCGGGAGCGGGTCCGCCCGACCGCGGCATGGGCGGAGCGCTATGCGCCCGGTTATGAGGCCGCGATCCGGTTCCTCGACAGAAGTGTCGCGGCCCGGTCGTGGAAACGCGGCGGCGCGCTCGTCGCCGTTTTCGTCGCCATCCTGGTGCTCGGGTCATTCGCGGTCACTCGCTGGCGCGAGCGAGAGGCGGAGCGGGCGTCGGCAGCGAGAGCACGCGAGGAACAGCTGGTTTCGAGGCTCGAGGATACCCGCCGCACGGCAGTCGATGCGTTCGCTACGACACCGGCGGAAACACTCGACCCTCAGCAGGTCGAACAGCGCTTCGCCGCGCTCACGCGCATCGGCGAGATCACGCAGAGCACCACTCCGGAGCAGCACGCCGCAATCACCATCGAGTACTACCGCAAGCCCGGCGACGCGAGAACGCTCGTCGCGTCGCTGGAGAATCTCGGGTTCAACGTCGAGACGCTCCCGCCAAACAACACGAACCCGACGAACTGCATCTGGCACGGATCCCAGGTCCCGGAGATCGAGGTGAAGCTCGTCGCGTATGCGCTCATCCGTGCCGGATTCGGCGTCGTCGGGATCCAGCCCCTGTCGCCGGACCAGCGTCACAAGCCGAAGGTGATCCAGGTCGGCCACAACGTCCGTCTCGAAGAGGAAACGCCGATCACTCCCGAGGCCATCGATACGAATCCCGTCCGCAGGCTGTACCGCAGGCAAGCCGCCATCACACGCGATGTGGAAGGAGTGGTGGTGGAGTTCGACGCCACCACCCTGGAAGGCAAGATCGCCAGCAGCGAGGGTGATGTCTATTTCGGTCCTCTGAGCCATCCGCCGTCATTCAGAGTCGGAGAACGGGTGCGTTTCGTGATGTTTTCCGGTTCGCGGCGCAAGTACGCGCACGCCTTCGTTCGCCTCGGCCTGTCGCCATCGCAACCGGCACCGGTTCCTTCGCGCCAGTAGCCCTGTTCGTACGAAGGCAGGCTCTGAGGTCCCGAGGACTGCGAAATGCCTCCCGAACCCACAGAAATGCGGTCGCAGGGCACGGCGCAGTCTTCCGAGGGCTGCGCCGAGGGTTCCGACCCTTCGGGAATCGGGTTCCGACCGTAAGCTCGTGGGTTCCGACCGCACACTCCAGCGTGCGCTACCCACTCGACTGTCCACGGACCCCGCCGCCGAAGGATCGGACCCCTCGGAGCAGCCCTCGGAAGACTGCGCCGTGCCCTCGGCAGGCAACTTCCGGGGTTCCGTAGCCAACGGCGCTGCCTCGATCGAGGTGGCCCCATCTTATTGGAGACAATGCATGAGTGCTCGGAACCCACCTCAATGCCATGACGAACCGCGGCCGAGTCTCCGGATGTCTGATTTCCGGACACGGAGGACTCGCCGGAAGCCTCGGAGCCCATTTCCCAGCCTTCGATCCACTGCGGATTGGGGGTCGAGGGTCACAGAACGGTGAACGGAACCCTGGATCGAGCCTCTGGAACCCACCGGCAAGTCGTCCGCGGACTGAGGTCAGCCCTGCGACGCCATTTTTCAGTCCTCGGAAGGCAATTTTGAGCCCGCCGAAGGTTGCCACGAGGGGTCGGACCCCAGGGCGGTAAGCTCGAATAAGGTGGGTGCATATCGATGCACGCAGGTTTCCGGCTCCCGAACCCCAGGTCGAACCGTTCCCGATCCTGCAGTGTCCAGTTTCCGGACCAGCACCGGGCAGCCGATCTCCGAGAGGAAGGGAGGATCTGTCACACCGCTGTAACAGTGGGTGTCCGGAAATCGCACGGTATGCCGTGAACAGCTGCTGCTGCGCGTTCCCGGCTCAGGTCCTTCGATCTCCTACTCGAGCGCAATCCGCACCGCTTCGTCCGGGTCGCACGGCACCGAGCTCACCGTCGCCAGGTCCGCCTCGTGCTGCGCGCGCTCCGCGGGCGGTACCGGCGCGCGCAGACCGGCGCGCAGCGCGGATGCCGCGCCGATCAGGCGCGGGTCGCGAAGCACGCCGCCGAGAGCTTCGAGGACGCTGGCACTGCGCCAGCGGTCGCCGAGCTTCCAGTGCAGGCGCAGGCTGTCCTTCAGCACTTTTGCGGCACGGGCGTCCTCCCCCCGCGCACGAAGGGCGCAGCCGAGCAGGTTCAGCGCCCACGCGATGCCCTCGTTGAATCCGCTCGCACGCGACCAGCCGAGGCATTCCTCGAGGCGCTGTTCCGCCGACTCGACGTTTCCCGAATACAGCAGGCCGCCCGCGAGGTTCAGCAGCGCCCACGCGGCGCCCTCCGTGTCGCGGCCGCCGCGAAACAGATACCGCGTGCCCTCGCACAATTCGAACGTGCGCTGAAAATCGCAGTTCAGCCACGACGCGAATCCGACGTAGTTCAGCGAACGCCCGGCATTCGCGTCATCGCCGAGCTCCAGCCAGATCGTGCGCGAGAGCAGGTGCAGATCGATGGCCTGGTCGTATTCGCCGCGCTCGCGGGAGATGCTGCCGCGGAACTGCAGCGATCGCGCGAGGCTGGTCCGATCGCCGTGCCTGCGCGCCAGCACGATCGCTTCGTCGAGCAGTTCGGTCGCACGGTCGTAGTCGCACTGCAGAAACGCCAGCGCGCCGGCGCCGGTCATCGCCTTGGCGCGGTTCGGGATCGACTCGCCGCCGGGAAGCGCGAGCACTTCGTCGATCCACCGCCGGCCCTCGCTGTACGAGCCGCGCACGTACCACGACCACCACAGCGCTGCCGCGAGGCGCAGCGCGAGCGCCGCGTCGGCCGCGGACGTCGCCCACTCGAGCGCGGTGCGGAAGTTGTCTTCGTCGAGCGCGACGCGCTCGATCTGCAGCTCGTTCTCTTCGGCGATGCGGGCCATCAGACGCGCATGCGCCTCGCGCACGCCGTTCGTCCGTCCCGCCTCGGCGAGGCGCTCCAGGCCTTATTCGCGGATCGTCTCCAGCATCGCGAAGCGTGGATCGTCCCCGGCTCCCGCGGGCCCGCGGCGCAGAAATGCCTTGTCCAGGAGCGACGAGATTCCTTCGAGCACGTCGTCCTCGACGAGACGCTCCGCCTCCTCGAGCGAAAACCCGCCGCGGAAGACGGACAGCGTCGCGAACAGCGTCGCGAACAGCGATTTCTCCGCATCGTCGAGCAGCTGATGACCCCACGAGATCGTGGCGTGCATCGTCTGCTGCCGTTCCGGAAGATCGCGCGCACGCCGGAGAGGAGCTGGAAGCGGTTCTGGATGCGCGCGAGCATCGCCTGCGGCGACAGCAGCTTCACGCGCGCGGCGGCGAGCTCGATCGCCAGCGGGAGTCCGTCGAGGCGCACGCAGATCTCCGCGACGGCGCGCGCATTGTCCGCCGTCAGCGCGAAGTCGTTCTTCACCGCCGACGCCAGCTTGACGAACAGCGCGACCGAGCTGTAGCTCGCGAGCGCGCCGGGCGTGAGCGGGAGATCGAGAGGCGGTAGCGTCAGCGGCGGGACGGCGTATTCGTGCTCTCCGTGGATGTGCAGCGGCGAGCGGCTGGTCACGAGCACCTTCACGTGCGGCGCGGCGGCCAGAATCTGCGCGATCGCCCTCGCCGCCTCGAGCACCTGCTCGAAGTTGTCGAGCACCAGCAGCATCGTGCGGTCGCGGGCCACGCTGCGGATCGCGTCGGGCAGCGACGCGCCCCCTTCGGCGACGTCGAACGCGGCCGCGATCTCCGACAGCACCAGGCGCGGATCGACGATCGGAGCGAGAGAGATCCACCACACGCCGTCGTCGTACTCGCGCAGCAACTCGTTCGCGACCGCGAGGCCGAGCCGCGTCTTGCCGGTCCCGCCCGGACCGGTCAGCGTCACCATGCGCACGTCCTCGCGGCGCAGCAGGCTCACGATGTCGTCGCGCTCCACGTCGCGGCCGACGAGCGGCGTGAGCTGATGCGGCAGGTTCGACGGTGGCAGGATGCGGTCCGTCGCCGCGCCTCTGCGGATCGCGGCGATCGTGCCCCGGAGCTCGTGCGCCGACTGACAGCGATTCGCCGCATCGCGGGCAAGGAGGCGATTCAGCATCGGGATCGCCATCGCGGGGACATCCTCCCAGGACGGCGGCTCTCCGTATGCGATCCGGTGCATCGTGGCGACGGCCGTATCGCCCTCGAACGGGTTGCGGCCGGTGAGCATCTCGAAGGCGATCGATCCGAGGGAAAAGAGATCGGACCGGCCGTCCACCGGCTGCCCCCGGGCCTGTTCCGGCGACATGAAGCACGGAGTTCCGACTGCGAACCCGGACTGCGTGCGCAGACCCGGCAGCGACTCGGGTGCCGCCTCGGACATGGCCACCAGCTTCGCCAGACCGAAGTCGAGGATCTTCAGTCCGCCGGCCGGCGTGAGCATCACATTCGCCGGCTTGAGGTCGCGATGGACGATCCCGCGCGCATGCGCCGCGGAGAGCGCGTCGGCGATGCGGTCGACGACGTCGAGTGTCTCGTCGAGCGGCATCGGGCCATGCAGGATCCGATCGGCGAGAGTCTGCCCGTCGACGAGCTCCATCACGATGTAGTCGAGCTCGCCGTCGCGCACGACGTCATAGATCGTGACGATGTTCGGATGATTCAGCGCCGACGCCGCACGCGCCTCCTGGAGGAACCGCAGCCGGTTCTCTTCGGCCGCCACGCGGCCCGCCTGCAAGACCTTGAGGGCGACCTCACGGCCGAGCAGGGTGTCACGTGCCGCATACACATCCCCATGGCGCCCGCGCCGAGGGCGCGCGTGACCTCGTAATGCGACACAGTCCTGCCCAGCAAGCAGTGTCCTCAATCCTGAAGCGTGAGGTGGATTCGCGTAACTATACACGTCCTGAATACCGTCGGTGACGGAGCGGCGCGAAGCGCGAACGCCCATTAGTTGGACCATCGCAATTGCGTCCATTCGTTGACAACCGGCCGGACGAGCTCATGGCCGTCGAATCGACGGCCAAAGACGCGCTCTACGTCATGCACTCGGATAGAGCCGCGCCACTCGCCGGCGCACGCGATGGTGCCGGGATGATCCTGGACCTTCAGATTCGCGCCCGTCATTTGGCGTGGGAAGGGGTTCACGGACCGGGAGAGCGCCTCTGTCGAGGCACGGCTTCGAGCCTTGGTGGGATAATCCTCAACTCGTGCGGCGCGAGCATCCCCACTCCTGTCGGCGTCCCAACCGAGGCGAAGCGCCTCTCCGGCCTCACTCGCTCGCGCGCTGGCGGCAACGTGCACATCGCCCTGCAGAAGAACGACTCGCCGCGATGCGGCGTGCCGTTGCGGAGAGTGTCGCGGACGTCGCGCTCGCGAAACGCCTCCATTCCGCAATCGCCGATCATCTCCTTTCCCTTCCGAGCGGCGATCCGTTGCGCCAGTCGGAGTTGATGGTGCACCTCATCGAGGCGGACGACCGTGAGCGCGCTGCACGCATTTATGCCGATGCCCGGCTCGAGGAAATCGACAGCTTCACCAACGCGCTGGCGCAGCATCTCCTCGGTGGTGGGCCTGCCGCTCTGGAGTGGGTGATCTCACTGCTGAAGCCGCAGTTGCCGTCCGAGGAGAGGGACCTGCGTCTGCACGCGCTGTATGGCGCACGGCGATCGACGGTGATCGCGAGCCGGATCCAGTTCGCGCTGAACGAATCGCTTGACGGGAAAGCTCCGCCGTCGACACGCATGGAGCTCCTGAGTGCTGCACAGTCGGTCGTGACGCGTCTTGCGGCGATCGATTCTTCGAACCTTGATTTCCAGCACGCGGTTGCCGTCGGCTTCGAAAAGATCGGGGACATTCTGCGGACGGAGGGAGACGCCGCGGGCGCGCTCGAGGTCTATCGCGAAGCCACGGCGATCCTGGAACGCATCTCCGACCGGCAGCCGGACGAGCGAGAGTGGCAGTTCGGACTGGCCCGCGGTTACAGGAACATCGCCCACGCGCTCGACGAAAAGGGCGCTGTCGGAAGCAGCATTGAGGCGGCTCGAAAGGCGGTCGCCATGTATGAGCGGCTGCTGTCGTCCGATCGCGACAACGACCGGCTGCAACTCGAGATCGCACGGCTTCAGCTCCGGATCGGCGGCGGTCTCGAGACGCGTGGCGACGTTGCCGGTGCGCTGGCTGCGTTTCGGGCCGCGCAGGAGCTCTGCCGCACGAACGTCGCGAGTCATCCTGCGAGCCTTCCCTGGTTGCGCCAGCTGGAGCAGACCCACAAGGATGTCGGCGACCTGCTCCTCGCTCGCGGCGATGACTCGGGCGCTCTCGAACAGTTCCGCGCCGCGGTCGCTCTGAATGAGCAGCTGCTGACCGCCGATCCCGGCAATCGCGTGCGGCGACATGCGCTCGCGCAGGCGCAGATTCGTATCGCCAAAATACGGCGCGACGCTGACGCATTGCTCGCCGCGTATCGCGCCGCGCTCACGGAGGCGGAGCAACTCGCCGGAAACGATCCTTCCTCCACCTGGAACCACAGGGTGAGTACCTGTCACGACTCGATCGGCTTGCTGCTCGCGAAGCGCGGCGATCTCGACGGCGCGCTCGCTGCTTATCGGGCATCGCTGGCGATCGACGAGCGCGTCGCCGCACACGATCCGAACAGCATCGCCTCTCAGCGAGACCTCTCATTCGGCCATGGACGCATCGGATCGATCCTCGCCAGGCAAGGCGATGTCGCGGGTGCACTCGAGAGCTGCCGCGCCGGACTGCGCATCGCCGAAGAATGTGTTGCCCGCGACCCGACCAATGCGGAGTCGCAGACGCTCCTGGCCCAACATCACCAGCGGATTGGCGACATCTTCGAGCGCAATGACAACGACGATGGCGCGCTCGCGGCCTTCAATGCAGCGGCGGCGATCCGGCAGCGCCTCGTCGACGCCGACCCGGCGAATGCGAGCGTGCTAAATGACCTCGCGACTGTGCACCGAAGGCTCGGCGCGATCCACAAACGCCTGCAGGACACAATGCACGCCCTCGTACACCTCCGTGCCGCGGTCCAGGCACGCGAGCGCGTGCTCGAGATCGATGCCGGCGACCTCCCTTCGATGAATCGTTTGTCTCTCGCGTACGGAGAGCTCGGCGACGAGCTGGCGAAGGAGGGCGATCTCTCCGGCGCTCAGGCGGTTCATCGCGCGGCGCTGGCGTTGGTCGGGCGCATGGCCGCGCTCGAGCCCCACTCTCCGGCATGGCCGAGCCGTCTGGCAGCCGGACACGAGAAGATCGGCAAAACGCTCGTGAAAACGGGCGACTTCGCCGAAGCCGTCGCTGAGTATCGTGCTGCCATCGTGGCGCGAGAGCGCGTCGCCGCGCTTCGGCCGGATGATGCCGAGGCCCGGAAGACCGTCGCGGAAAGCCGAACGAGCCTGGGCGACTTCCTGAGGGAGCACCACGATTCCGCGATGGCACTCATCGAGTATCGCGCCGCCATGGCCGTTCTCGAGCGGCTGCCGGAGTGCGACCCGGAGCGGGCGGACTGTTGGAACGACATCGGCCTCGCGCTCCAAGCGCTGCGTGACTTTCCCGCTGCCCTGGAGACCTTTCGTTCCGCGATGGTGCTGGGCCGCCGGCTCGCCGACGGGTCTCCCGGCGATTCCGTGCTGCAACGCGATCTCGCCGTCTATCACGGCAATGCGGGCGACGCGTTGATGGCCATGAAAGATCCCGCGGCGGCGCTGGTCGAGTACCGCGAGTCGCTGGCCATCCGCGAGCGCCTTTCGGCCGAAGAGCCTGACAACAGGAGCCGTCTCCTGCACCTCGCCGTCGTTCAGAACAACGTCGGCCTCGCGCTCGAAGCACAAGGTGATCCTTCCGGCGCTCTCGCCGCGTTCCGTGCGGCCATCCGCGTGCAGAAACGCCGTCTCGCACTCGAACCGAACAACGAAGCCGTGATGCGCGATCTCGCTGTTTTTCACAGCAACGCGGCGCTGCAGCTCGAGAAACTCGGAGAGCGCGACGCGGCTGTCGACGACTATCGCGCGACGGCTCAACTCCGCGCGGCACTGCGCAGCCCATTGCCGCGTTCGTCTTCTGATCGCTCCATCGCTGATGTATTCATCTCCTACGCGAGCGAAGATCGGGAAAACTTCGTCCGTCCGCTCGTGGAAGCCCTCGAAGCGCGCAGCATCACGGTCTGGTTCGACGCCTACGTCATCGGCGCCGGCGAGGTTGTGGAAGAGCCGATCATGGCCGGCGTGAGGAACGCGCGCTACGGAGTGGTCATCCTGAGTCCGAATTACTTTCTCAAGGAGAAAGAGTGGCCTCGCAGGGAGTTGATCGCGCTCTGGATGCGGGAGCCTGTGCTGAACCGGCGCGTAGTGCTTCCGGTCCTGCACGACATGACCAATCAGGAACTGGCGGCCATCGATCCAATTTTCGAGCATCGCTCATTGATTCGGACAGATAGAGGGCTGGATGACGTGGCAGATCGGATCGCTGATGAAATCCGCCGTGGGCGAGGCCGCGTCGTCGAAGGTCTCGCCCCGATTTCTCCCGATGAAGGTCCGCGAACTCCGCGGCAGGCCCTGGTCTCCTTACTGCGTGAGCTGCCCAGGATGCCGTTGAACGCGCTCGGCATCAGCCCCCATGTGAAGTGGGTATTCCGGCAGTTCAGGATAGGGTGGGTCTATTCCTTCGGTATTTCGGCGGTGCTGTTCAGTTACCTGCTGTTTCTCTCGTGGAATTTCGACTCGCTCATGCGGGAAACGCACGCGCAACTGGAGAATGTCAGCGCTGTGTCCTACGGAAGTCTGTTGGTCGTCATGGCAGGGCTGGCCTATTTCTGGGTGAGGCTGGTGTGGCGTGTGAGAGCGTGGAAATTCACGAAGGCCGCGTGTATCTCCGCGCTCTCCGCGCTCGTGCTGTTCGTGCTCTGGCTTCCTTTCACGAACATCGTGATTCGTCGGGAGTTTCCTGATCGCAACCTGATGCTCGACGCCCTGGTCAGTGCCGGCGCCACCTTCGGGTTACTCGTGCTGCTGCTGGTCCTCGCCACGATCGCCGGATCAGTCCTCCGGCGCGCCTGGGCCCGTATGCAAGAGGGATGAGCCGACCTCGAACGGCCCTTCCGGTGGCCGGGCGTCGAAGCTCATCGACACGGCGATCGCGAGATTGTCCATTACGCATCGCAAACCGCGCGTGCCGGTCCCGAGCCGTTCCGCCTCCCTGACGACGCCATCGACCACCTCCGTCGAAAACCGCAGCTCGACGCCCTCTCTCTCGAACAGACGTGCGCAGTCAGCGAGCAATCCGTTCTCTTTCGTCAACAGGGCCCTCAGCTCCGAGGCAGGCAGCGGTTCGAACCGACAGAGCACGCCGAAATGCGCGGCGAATTCGGGCAGAAACCCGATGGCCGTCAAATCATCGAGCGACGCGAGTCCCGGAAATGTGCCGCAGCAGACGACGAGCACGCGGCGTGAGTCGCAGGCTTCTTTAGGGTCAACGGTCGCCGTGCCGTTCAGGATGGGAAGAAGCTTCTGCTGGCCGTGTCGAATGGATCCATCCGCAGTCGGCGGCGTAAGGAGCGCATGGGCATTGTCGACGAGCAGGATCGCGTAATGCGCCGACGTGCGGATTTTGCGGGCGGCGTGTACGAGCGCTTCCATCGGGTCGCGGTCGGGTTGATGGCGTCGGACGACGAATGACGCGGCATCGACGATCGCCAACGGAAGGTCCGCGGCCTCGGCCGCTGCACGCACGGCGAGGGTTTTTCCGCTGCCGATCGGGCCGGTAAGAAAGACGTTCGCATGGTCATCCGCCACCGGCTTACCGGCGGCGGCCGCGCGTGCGCGTGCATGCTGGTTGTAGACGATCGCCGCCAGCTGCCGCACTGCCCCGTGTTGCCCGGGAACGGATGCGCGGATGTGCGCCTCGATCCGGCCGAGATCGGTGTCGGCCGGCGCGCGCAGCGGAGTCTCGAGCAGGCGCTCCTCGAGGATGTCGTTGCAAACCCCAACGCAGACGTCGCAGATCCAGACACCATCACCCGCGATGAGGCATGCCGCGTCCTTCTGCGACTTTCCACAGAATGTGCATCTCGGCTTCGACATGGCTATTCGACCTCGACCTCGAACATCGCGGAGAGCGCCTCGCGGATGCCGGGCAGTTTGCCATGGCCGCGATGCTCCGGAAGCGGCATGCGCACGCAACCTGTCTCGTCGAGAATCGCGCGGGCGCGTTCGACGACGTCGCGTACTACGTAAGGTGCGCCGTCGCAAATAGCGAGATTCCACGCCTGCGTTGCCGCCACCTCTGCCGACGAATTGTCTCCGGCGGCGAGCAGCGTCTCTGCCAGCTCCAGCGTGGCCATCGACTGCATGACCCGAAACGAGTTTGCCGACGTGAGCTCGATCGCGGACTGGAGGATCGTTCTGGCGCGATCGGCGTCGTTCACGAGGCGATGCGCACGACCGAGGGCGATCATCGCGCGCATCTCTGCGGCCGCGTGCTGATGCTCGTGAGCGAGGTTTACGACGTCGCAGAGCTCATTTCGCGCTGACTCATGCTCGCCCCTTGCGAGCATCAGCGCTGCCTCCGCGACTCTCGCGTCGATTGCAGCCCGCACCTGGTCGGCGGCCGCGGCCAGCGTGACGGCGCGACGCACCACTTCCGCGGCCGCCTCGATCTCTCCCGCATACGCGAGCTCGCGCGCATGGAAGGTGTGCGCCATCACGACGTGCTCTCCCGGATCGATGTCGGCAGATCGTGCGACGACCGCGCGAAGCAGCGCCAGCGCGTCTCCGTGGCGTCCGCACGTTGCGAGCAGATCGGCGAAGCGATGCCCGGCGAGCACCTGTGTGCCGAGCGACGCCTTCCGGCTCGCGAGCAGAAGGCCGCGAAATTGCTCATCCGCGTCGCGAAGCCGTCCCAGGTATGCCAGCGCCGCCCCGAGACTGGCGCGGAGCAGCCGGCGCTTCTGGTCGGAGTGCTCCTCGAAGGCCAGCGCCGTCCAGAGATCCGCAGCCTTGTCAACGGAGCCCATCTTCTGAAAGGCGTACGCGAGATCCCACAGCGCGGATACCCGCTGGCGATCGGACAGGCCGGGCGCGGTGCCGGACAGGCCGGCCGGGAAGAGCTGCATCAGCCACTGCACGGCTTCGCGGCAGAAGTTGAATTTCTGAAGTGCAGGATCGGAGAGATGATGCGTGTACACGCGCCAGGCGCCTTCCGGATCCTCGAGCCGAAGACGGAGATGAAAGAGATTGACGGGTGCTGCGAGGTCACCGAGGCCATGAACATCCTCGAGGCGGCCTGCCGGTAGCGCTCCGATGTAGTCGCTGGCCGCCGCGTCCGAGAGGCGGCATCCTACGGGTCCCAACGAATTCCGGGCCAGAGTCTTCGCATCGGGATGCAGCGCATAACCACGAACCACGGGATCGCCCGCCAGAAGACCCATCTCGCGGATTGTCTGCAATGCACGGTCGAGCTGCGCTTCACCGTCGAGTGCGGCGGTGTTGCGCACAAGGATGCCTGCGAGATCGTTCCGTCCAACAGGCATGACGAAGGCGGTCAATGTGTGCAGCGTGCGCGAGACCGCCCAATCGAGATTCCTGAACACGATCATGGACCGAGGCGGGCGAGCTTAGACTGCGGTCCGACGCTGCTATCCCGCTTGGCTCGTCCCTCCGTAGGAACATTGATCACTTGCCCGGAGCTCTGCGGCTCCTGGTCATTGAGCTCGAACACGCCGCAGTCCGTAAAGCGGCCGCGACGCTGTTGACAGTCGTCTTCACACTGCTGCCCATCCACGATACCTCTGCGTGCCTGCGATGTATGAAAGGTTGACCGCCCACAAATTGTAGAAGCAAAGAAAAGGAAGTTAAAGCAGTGGCGCGACGACGCAGCACGCAACCTCGGATGACCTTGGCGGATCTGTAGAAGCGAGAGTGGCTGAACTGCCGTCCCATCTAGCGACCAACGCGTAACATGCCGTTGATGGGCAAGTACCGAGGGTTGTCTATGAGGTTTGTCGAAATAGGGCGACAGGCGGCAGTCGGCAAGTGTGTCCTGCAAGGAGTGACGGCGCGGGCGGTCGTTCGCAGGGAAAGCCGAAGAATGGCAACTCGGTGGTCATTCCAAGCACTGACGGAGGGCGGGCGTTGCGCCCATATGCACTAACTTAGTGAACGGCGTAAGCTAAGTGTATGAAGGAACGGGTGGATGTGCGGGAGTGGGTCGAGTTCCAGTGGCCGTATTTGATTACGTTTTTGGGCGGCGCAGCGCGA
>Ga0190270_10000018_pt1 | contig 136634 bp, 124 predicted proteins | sample Popmic320T_FD_133748 | JGI IMG/M metagenome (GOLD analysis project Ga0190270, IMG submission 133748) | Populus adjacent soil microbial communities from riparian zone of Weber River, Utah, USA - 320 T | ecosystem: Environmental > Terrestrial > Soil > Riparian zone | place: USA: Utah...
CGAAGCCGAGCAGGCTCGAACGGATCGCATCCGCGCGCGTGATCTCGCGCAGCGTCTGCGAGACGAGGTTGACCCCGGTCAGCACCCCCTCGGGATGCTTGCGGCGGAACTCCTGCAGCTCGTTCGGGAGGAACTTCGGCCAGGTGCCGGTGGTCGGGTAGACGTAGACGATGGACATGTAGCCGTCGGGCGTCTTCTTGATGAAGCGCTGCACGCTCTCGGAGAGCCCGAGGCGCTCCAAGGTCTGCATCGTGACCGGCTCGCGCTGCTGGAGCGCTTCCCCGAAGAGCGGGAGGAACCGGTCGTACGCCCCGGGGCGGAAGCCGTTGTCGATCAGCGCCTGCCGCAGCGTCCCTTCGATGCGCGGGAAATTGAAGTCGGTAGCCGCGCCGCTCTGCAGGCGGGCGATCACGCGTCGCTGCTGCGCTTCGCTCGGCAGGAACGTGGTGATCGATTCGTACGAGCCGATCACGCCCTTCCCCGCGATCGCTTCGAGATCGGGCATCGCCGCCTCGGTCTTCTCGATCGCTTCCGCCGCCGTCTTCGCCCGGACGCCGTACATCATGAACTCGAACGACTGGCCGAACTTCCGGGTCACGACGTCCTGCAGCTTGATGCCCTCGTTGCCTTTCGAGCGGAGGTTCTGGAGCTGGTCGCTGAAGCGGACGCCGGTCGCGAGCACGCCGGTGATCGCCACGATGACGATCCAGGCGACGATGACGAATTTCGGATGCCTGAGGCTCGCGCGGACCACGCGGCCGGAGCCGAAGGCGTGGACGTACAGCTTGCGTTTGCCCGCGCGGCGGCGCTCGATGACCACCAGCACGGCCGGGAAGACGAAGACCACGCAGAGCAGGAAGACCATGATCCCGCTGCCGGTCAGGAAGCCGAGCTGCGTCATGCCGCGGAAGTCGGTGGCCAGGAAGGCGTAGAACGTGGCGGCGGTGGTGAGCGCGCCGACGATCACGCCGGGCAGGCCGCGGCGGATGACGGTGCGCACCGCTTCGGTGACTTCGGCGCCGCGATTGCGCTCGTCGACGTAGCGCTCGTAGAGCACGGTCAGGAAGTCGACGCCCAGGCCCGCGAGCAGGGCCGCGAAGCCGGTGCTGGCGGCGGAGAGCGTGCCGTACGTCAGCGAGCCGATGGCGAAGGTGATGATGATGGCCGCGGTCATCGGCACGGCCGCGTACAGCAGCGCCGAGGGGCGGCGGTAAGCGTAGAGGTAGAGCAGCAGCACGCCGAGCATCGACGTGACGCTGTTGATGGCCATGTCGCGGCGGATGATCTTCTCGTCCGCGGCGGCGATGGCGTAGCCGCCGGTGTAGCCGATCTTCGGGAGCTCGACCTCAGGATTCGACGCGCGGAACTGCGTCGTCGCCTTCGCCACGATGCCTCGCGTCTCTTCCATCACCGCACGGCTGAACGGCAACTGCTGCGCTGGATTTTTCGGGCGCGCGACCACGATCGCGGCGCTGTGGTCGGCGGAGACGTAATAGCCGGTGGAGAGGTCGACTTTCAGCCCCCCGCCGGCGCGGCGCAGCTTGTCGAGGTAGATCGGGAGGAGGTTGAACGGATCGACCTGCACGACCTGCTTCATCACCGACGACTGCGGCGTCTGCAGCAGCGTGCGGCTGCGCTCCACTGAGGCGCGGATGTTCTCGTCCTTCAGCTTCTCCGCGACCTGCTCGAGCTGCTGCGGATTGAGGAGCAGCATCGAGTAGGGGAGCACCTTGTCGATCACCGAGAACGGGTCGGGGATGCTCCACGACGCGCTGTCGATCTGCTTCGACGCCCGCAGTCCCTCGCCGATGGCGTCGATGAGCGGGCCGTACGCCGCGGGATCGGCCCCGTTCGGGAACTCCAGTACCACCACGTGGAAGTCGAGCGTGCCGGTCTCGCGGAGGAGGTCGCGGAACTCGTTCACCTCGCGGTTGTTGCTCGGGACGAGGTTCAGGACGTCGGGATCGAGGCGCAGGCGGGTGGCGATCAATCCCGAAATGCCGACGATCACCGCCGCGATCGCGAGGATGGTCTTCGGCCGGCGCAGCAGGAGCTCAGCGAGGCGGTCGAGCATCAGCCGAACACATCCCGTTTCGTGAACAGGCCGTAGGCCACGGTCAGCGCACCGATCGCCCACGCGCCCAGGAGGAGAATGCAGAACGTCATGGACATCCCTTCATACGGCGGCGCCTGTCCCGTGTAGTAGTCGGGGAGCGGCAGCGCGCTGACGAACAGGTATTTGCCGGCCGTCCAGTCGGGGCTGATGCGCGTCAGGATCGTCCCGCCGATCAGCGACGCGAGCATCGTCCCGATGGAGGCCGCGGAGGATTTGAAGATCACGGAGAGCATCAGGGCAATCGAGGCGACGGTGAGGAGTGCGTACCACTCCAGCCCGTACGCGATCAGCGCATCCTGCCACAGAGGGAGCTGGCGGACGGCATCGACGCGAAACGCGTCGCCGCTGAATTGAAATCCATTGAACGTCGGCGCGTCCCAACCGTGGGCCGGCAGCACCGGCGCGGTGACGAGATACGAGACCACCGCGCCGACGAACAGCGTGAGCGATGCGAAGAGCCAGAGCGTCACCAGTTTCGCGGTCAGGATCTTCCATCGTCGCACCGGCCGCGTGAGCAGCAGCTTGTCGGTCCCTTCCGCGTTCTCGGCCGAGACGATGTCGCTGCCGAGGACCGCGATGAGGAGCGGGAGGAGCAGGAAGCCGGCGGCGTTGGCGAAGGTGCGCACGACCAGCGGCGCGGTCGGCTGCTCGGGATTGATGCCGCGGTCGAGATAGAACTGCAGGCGGCGCACTTCCGCGCGCATCGAGCGCGCCCACGACTCGTTCACCCGCCCGCGGCGCAGGCGGTTCTCGGTGCGCGCGATCCGCTCCTGCAGCTCGGCGCGCCAGTTCTGGTTCTTCAGGTCGCGCAGCTGACGGTACTGCGAGTACGAGACGAGCAGCATGATCACGAACATGATCGCCACCACGATCGCGAAGCGGCGGCGGCGCAGGAGCTTGAGCGTCTCGTTTTGAATCAGCCCGATGAAATGCATCAATCCACCGTCTCCCCACCCGTCGCCTCGAGGAACATCTCCTCGAGCGACTGCACGCGCGGCCGTGCATGGAACACACCGACGCCGCTCCCGGCCAGCGCCGCGATGAGCGGCGGCGCGTCCGCTTCGTCGATCGCGGTCAGCAGCAGGTCGTCCTGCGTGGTGAACGCGACCTCTTTCTCGCGCAGGATGCTGCTCGCGCGCTCGACATCGCCGACGCGGAGCTCCATCACCCGGTTGCTCGAGATCAGCTCGCGCACGGTGCCGCTGCGCAGGATGCGGCCCTTGTGGATGATGGCCACGCGGTCCGCGGTCAGCTCGATCTCGGCCAGGAGGTGGCTCGACACGAACACGGCCATCCCGCGCTCGGCGGCCAGGCCGCGCAGCAGCTCCCGGATCTCGCGGATGCCCGCCGGATCGAGCCCGTTCGCCGGCTCGTCGAGGATCAGCACGCGCGGCTGGCCGAGCATCGCCTGCGCGATGCCGAGGCGCTGGCGCATGCCGAGGGAGTAGGTCCCGACGCGCTGGTCGAGGCGGTGGGCGAGGTTCACCAGCTCCGCCACGCGCTCGATCTCGGAGCGCGGCACGCTGAGCATGCGCGAGAAGTGCTCCAGGTTCTCCCTGCCGCTCATGAAGCGATAGAGGTCGGGGTTCTCGACGATGCAGCCGATGCAGCGCAGTGCCTTCTCGAAATTGCGGCGCAGGTCATAGCCGCAGACCGTGACCGTGCCCCTGGTCGGCTTGATCAGGCCGACCAGCATGCGGATGGTCGTGGTCTTGCCGGCGCCGTTCGGTCCGAGGAAGCCGAAGACCTCGCCGGGACGCAGGTCGAACGAGACGTCGTCGACGATGGTGCGGTCGCCGATGACCTTGCTGAGATGCTTGGCTGCCAGAGCTTCCATGGATTCGAAATTGAAAATTGAAAATTGAAAATTGAAAGATCGGAGTTAACGTGACGCGCGGCGCAGGCTATCCGATTTTTCAATTTTCAATTTTCAATTTTCAATTCCGACATGCGAAAGATCCTCTTCTGGTACCTCCCCGTCACGGCCGCGCTGCTGGCGGCGTGCGTCTTTGCGTACGGCTTCGCCTCCTACCTGCGCGGCGAGACCGGCGAGCCGGTCGACTTCATCCCGCAGGCCTCCGCCGCCGCCGAGACGCCGCGAGCGCAGATCGCGCCGATCCTCCTCGGCGATTCGCTCGCGCGCGGAGCAGGCGACGCCGAGGGCCTCGGCATCGGCGGGCGTCTCGACCAGGAACTGAAGCGCCGCGGGGTGAACGCGCGCCGCACCTACAACGTGGCCGTGAACGGCGCGCGGACGCGCGACCTGCTGGAAGTGCTCGACCGCCCCAACGTGCAGCAGCTCCTGCGCGACTCGAACGTGATCGTCGTCTCGATCGGCGGCAACGACCTCTGGGGCGGCAACGACTGGCGCAACGCCGCACCCCCGGAGGGGGACGCGGTGATGAACGACGTCCTGACGCGCATCTCGGCCGCGGTCGCGAAGATTCGCGCTGCGAACCCGAAAGGACGCATCTTCTTCATCGGACTCTACAACCCGTTCACCTCCGACCCGAACGGCCGTCTTTTGAGCACGCGCGTCAACCGCTGGAACGCCCGCCTCCTCGAAGAATTCGGCGACGATCCCGACTTTACGGTCGTCGCGACGGCAGACCTCTTCTCCCATCGCGACCGGCTGGCGCTCGACCGATTTCACCCCGGCGGGGAGGGCTACGGCCTGATCGCGAGACGGATCGCGGACGCGCTGTAGCAACCCTGTCATCCTGAGCGAGGGTGGTCGGGAGGGGTGAAGCGAAGAACCCCCTGCCGACAGCGCGCGTCTCGTGTACCGCAGGGGGTCCTTCGCTTCCCCCCTCCCGGCCCCCTCGCTCAGGATGACAGGTGGGCTAGAATCCGCGCGCTTCAGAACTGACCCATGACTAATTACGACTCCTCAGCAATTGAAGTCCTCACAGGTCTCGAGCCGGTGCGCAAGCGGCCGGGGATGTACACCACCACCGAGCGGCCGAACCATCTGGCGCAGGAAGTCATCGACAACTCGGCCGACGAGGCGATCGCCGGCTATGCGGACGAGATCCTGGTCACGCTGCACGACGACGGGTCGCTGTCCGTGCAGGACAACGGGCGCGGGATGCCGGTTGACAAGCATGCCAAGGAAGGCGTCTCCGGCGTCGAGGTCATCCTCACGCGCCTCCACGCGGGCGCGAAGTTCTCGGAGAAGAGTTACCGCTACTCCGGCGGCCTGCACGGCGTCGGCGTCTCGGTCGTGAACGCCCTCTCGAAGAAGCTGCAGGTCTGGGTGCGCCGCGACGGCAACGAATACACGATGGTCTTCGCCGACGGGAAGAAGAAGCAGGACCTGAAGATCATCGGGCAGGTGGGGAAGCGCAACACCGGCACGACGGTCCGCTTCTGGCCCGACGAGTCGTTCTTCGATTCGCCGAAGATCAACGTGCCGCGGCTCAAGCACGTCATGCGCGCCAAGGCGGTCCTCTCGCCGAAGTTGCGCATGCGCTTCATCAGCGAGCTCGATCCCGCCGAGAGTGAGGAGTGGTACTTCGAGGACGGGCTGACCGATTACCTGCTCTCCGAGCTGGCCGGCAACACCATGCTGCCGGAGTCGCCGTACACGGGGCATTTCAAAGGTCTCGATCACGAGGTGGACTGGGCGGTGGTCTGGCTGCCGGAGGAGGGGGAGATCGTCGGCGAGAGCTACGTGAACCTCATCCCGACGGCGCAGGGGGGCACGCACGTGAACGGCTTCCGCACCGGCCTCACGGAAGCGATCCGCGAGTTCTGCGAGTTCCGCAACCTCCTCCCGCGCAACGTGAAGCTGGCGCCGGAAGACGTCTGGGCGCGGTGCAGCTACATCCTCTCCGTGCGCATGACCAACCCGCAGTTCACCGGCCAGACCAAGGACCGCCTCTCCTCGCGCGAGGCTTCGGCGTTTGTCTCGGGCGTGACTCAGGACGCGTTCGCGCTCTGGCTGAACAACAACATCGCGGACGCGGAGAAGATCGCGAACGTTGCCATCAACCAGGCCATGGTGCGCCTCAAGCAGGGGAAGAAGGTGGAGCGGAAGAAGCTGACCTCCGGCCCCGCGCTCCCCGGCAAGCTGGCCGACTGCACCGCGCAGGACCTCAACCGCACGGAGCTCTTCCTCGTGGAAGGCGATTCGGCCGGCGGCTCGGCCAAGCAGGCGCGCGACCGCGAGTTCCAGGCCATCATGCCCCTCCGCGGCAAGATCCTGAACACGTGGGAGGTCGACTCGAACGAGGTGCTTTCCTCCCAGGAGGTGCACGACATCGCCGTGGCTCTCGGCGTCGATCCGGGCACGGACAAGCTGGACGGGCTCCGCTACGGCAAGATCTGCATCCTCGCCGACGCCGATTCCGACGGGGCGCATATCGCGACGCTCCTCTGCGCGCTCTTCGTCCGCCATTTCCGCAAGCTCGTCGAAGAAGGCCACGTGCACGTGGCCATGCCGCCGCTCTACCGCATCGACGTCGGCAAGCACGTCTTCTACGCGCTCGACGACGCGGAGCGCGAGGGCATCCTCGCGCGCATCGAGGCGGAGGGGTTGAAGGGAAAGGTGAACATCCAGCGCTTCAAAGGCCTCGGCGAGATGAATCCGCCGCAGCTCCGCGAGACGACCATGGACCCGAACACCCGCCGCCTGGTCCGCCTGACGCTCTCCGACGCGGAGCCGGCCGTGGCCACGATCGACATGCTCCTCGCCAAGAACCGCGCCGGCGACCGCAAACAGTGGCTCACCGACGAAGGCGACCGCGCCGAGATCCTCGACTGATCCTCGCTCCGGCTACAGGGAACGACCGGGGGGCCACCGGCCCGCCGGAGGCCTCTCGTCGTTCCCTGTAGCCAGCAGTCAGGTCAGCCGGCAGACCACGACGGTCACGTCGTCGTCGGGCTCGACGGCGCCGCGGAAGGCGGCTACGTCGCGGAGGATCTCGTCGCGGAGGGTTTCGGCGGTTTCGCCGGTGTGGTCGCGGATGACGGTTTCGAGGCGTTCGATCCCGTAGGCCTCGCCGGTGGCGTTGCGCGTTTCGTAGATCCCGTCGCTGTGGAGGACGAAGATGTCGCCGGTGGCCACGTCGAGGTTGCGCTGCGGGATCTCGTGCGCCGGGAGCCGGACGCCGAGGGGTGGCGCGTAGAGGGCGATGGTCTCGATGGAGCCGTTCGCGCGGCGCAGGATCACCGGGGGATGGCCGGCGCTGGCGATGGTGGCCGTGCCGCGGGCGCGATCCAGCAGCACCACGGAGACCGTGACCAGCATCCGGCGGCGGGTGGTCAGGGTCACGAGATCGTGCAGGCGGCGGAGCACCGCGGCGGGATCGTGCAGCGAATGGCGGAGGAGCGTGAAACCGCTGCGCAGCGCGGAGAGCACGAGGCCGCTGGCCATGCCGTGGCCGGCCACGTCGCCGCAGACCAGGGCGATGCGCTCATCCTCCACGAAGTAGTCGTAGTAATCGCCACCCACCTCCGTGGCCGGGATGGAAATGCTGCAGATGTCCACCCAATCGAGCGGCGGCGCGCATTCCGGGAGCATGCTCAGCTGCAGCTCGCGGGCGTAGCGCAGCTCGTCGCGCATGCGGATCTGCTCGCGCGCCTGCGTGCGGCGCGTCTTCCACTCGCCGGCGATCTCTTTCTTCAGCCGGTGCGACGCCAGCAGCTCCAGTCCGAGCGCGATCGCGTTCATCACCAGGATGGAGATGGTCACCGGCACCGCCGCGTTCCCTCGGAAGGTGGTGTTGAAGGCCATGAACAGGCCGCCGGTGGCGAGGAAGACGTGCAGCAGGATCAGCTCCGCGACGAGCATCCGGAAGCCGAGCATGAAGAAGGGGAAGGTCATGACCCACCCCATCCAGTTGTCCGCCCTGCGGTTGATGTAGAGCTGGGCCGTGTATTCGACCGCGATGAACGTCAACGCCACGGCGTGGATGTGCGTGCGCAGCCAGCGGCCGGCGCGCCAGGTGAACGTCTCCGCGAGCTGCGCGGGCGGATGCTCGCGCGTGTAGCGCATGAAGAAGAGGCCGTAGGCCACGAAGGCGGCATTCAGGGCCGTGACGAACGTGTCGACCGGCGTGCGCCGCAAAGAGTGGTTGGCGAGCTGGATGATCGCCACGAGCATGAAGAACAGCATCAGCAGGAGCAGGCAGACGCGGTTGCGCCGCGCGAACTTCCGGCGCACCGCCTCGTCTTCCGTCGAGCGGGCGACGTCCTCCATCGACCATGTCAGGTCCATATCAGGTCCATAGTCATATCAGCCTCGCGTCGACACCCGTGTAGTTCGGATTCGGGGAAGGATTGTTTCGCGGCCGTGCAGCGGCTAGTGTGGCGCGGCTAGCGTCGCGCAGCTTTCGCGGCAGCTTCCGCCGCCATCTCCGCGTTGCGTGCTTCCACGAACGTCTTCATGAGTGTCCATGCCTCGACACCGAAGACCTGGGCGACTCTGAGGAGAAGGTGGATGCTCGGCATGTTGCCGCCGGCCTCGATTATCCCGAGATGCGACGGGGTGAGCTCGAGATGCCGCGCGCAGGTGCGAATGTTCCAGCCGCGTTGCGTGCGAAGTTGCCGGATCATGCCTCCGAGCAGGATCGCATCAGGGTGTGGGGTGATCGCCTTTGGCATACGCGGCAAGTATGCACCATCCCGGGATGGTGCTCCGCCTCCGGCGGTGGAGCATGGGCTCTATCCCGGGATCGAGCTTTCTTACCCCGCACCGTGACCGGGCTCAATCCCGGGATCGAGTTGGTTCACCAGCGACGTCGAACCGAATCAATCCCGGGATTGAGCTTGCTTACCCTCGACCGTGACGTGACTCAATCCCGGGATCGAGTTGGTTCACCAGCGACGTCGAACCGAATCAATCCCGGGATTGAGCTTGCTTACCCTCGATTGTGACGCGACTCAATCCCGGGATCGAGTTGGTTCACCAGCGACGTCGAACCGAATCAATCCCGGGATTGAGCTTGCTTACCCTTGACCGTGACGCGAATCAATCCCAGGATTGAGCTTGCTCACCCTCGACCGTTTTCTGATCTACGTCCCCAGCGCCCCGCTGCGGCCGACCACCACGCCGATCAGCTCGAAGCGGTTCGAGCCTTCGGGGAGCTCGATCGGCGGATAGCGCTCGTTGCGGCTGAGGAGGCGGATGCGGCCGGCGCGGACGTCGAACACCTTCACGTAATCCGCCGCGTCGACGCGGCAGACCACGATGCGCCCTGCTGCTTCGCGGGCGCTGCGGGTCGGCTTGACGTACAGGAGGTCGCGGTCGGCGATGCCGGCGCCGATCATCGAATCGCCCGCCGCCTCGTACGCGAGCCGCGCACCGCGCACCGCGTACGCGCGTGGGATCTCGGTGCTGCCGGCGAACACCGCGTTCGCTTCGGCGCGGTCGCGTTTCAGGGCCACGGTGCCGAGGAGCGTGTCGTCGAGGAAGCGGACCACCTTGCGCAACTGCTTCTGCTCGTCGGCGGAGAGCGCGAAGCCGCGCTCGTCGAGGAGCCAGCCGACGTTCTCGTTCACCGCGTGGGCGATGCGCACGACCGTGTCGAACGTGGGGCGCAGGTGTGCGCTCGTGAGGATGCGGCTCAGCGTCTCGGGCGCCACGCCCGCGTCGCGTGCGATGGCGCTGTGCTTCCTGCCGCTGCGCTCGATCGCGGCGCGCAGGCGCTCCCGCCAGTTGACCTCCACCACGAGTCGCAATACTGGAGGAGGCGGGAAGAAGCAGAGGACTCTCCCGTTGACGCTCACACCCCGAGGCTACCTCGGATCTTGCCGTCCGGATCAACGAATGAAAGGGATTCTTGGCAGTCGCGCGCGCGGGTGCAGTTGCAGTAACTTATGCGCGTCAGAATCACTTCCACCCAAGGACACGATGGCGTCTCGTAAATCGAAAAATCAAACCAGCTTCTCCCCCCCGCCCCCACCCACGTTCGCCGACATCGAGAACCAGCCGGTCGGCGACTTCGCGCGCAAGGCGTACCTCGACTACTCGATGTACGTCATCCTGGACCGGGCGCTGCCGCATCTCGCCGACGGATTGAAGCCGGTGCAGCGCCGCATCGTCTACGCGATGTCGGAGCTGGGGCTCGGGCCGACGTCGAAGCCGAAGAAATCCGCCCGCACGGTGGGCGACGTGATCGGCAAGTTCCATCCGCACGGCGACTCCGCCTGCTACGAGGCGATGGTGCTGATGGCGCAGCCGTTCTCGATGCGCTATCCGCTGGTGGAAGGGCAGGGGAACTGGGGGTCGCCCGACGACCCGAAGAGCTTCGCCGCCATGCGGTACACCGAGGCGAAGCTGACGAAGTTCTCGCAATCGCTGCTCAGTGAGCTGGAGCAGGGAACCACTGACTGGGGGCAGAACTTCGACGGCACGATGAAGGAGCCGAAGCTCCTCCCCTCGCGGCTGCCGCACGTGCTGCTCAACGGCGCGTCCGGCATCGCGGTCGGCATGGCCACCGACATCCCGCCGCACAACGTGCGCGAGGTCGTGAACGCCTGCGTCGAGCTGCTCGACGACCCGGAGGCCACGCTCGCGCAGCTCACGAAGCACATCAAGGGACCGGACTTCCCGACCGCGGGCGAGATCATCACGCCGATGGCCGAGATCCGGGAGATGTACAAGACCGGCAACGGCGGCGTGCGTCAGCGTGCGAAGTGGGAGCTCGAGGAGGGCGAGATCGTGATCACGGCGTTGCCGTGGGGCGTCTCGGGCAACAAGGTGCAACAGCAGGTCGCGCAGCAGATGGTGGCCAAGAAGCTGCCGATGGTCGAGGACGTGCGCGACGAGTCGGACCAGGAGAGCCCGATCCGGATCGTGATCGTGCCGCGCTCGAACCGCGTCGACACCGACGAGCTGATGACGCACCTCTTCGCCACGACCGATCTCGAGAAGAGCTACCGCATCAACATGAACATGATCGGGCTGGCCGGGCGCCCGCGCCTGTACGACCTGCGCACGCTGCTCGCCGAGTGGCTGGAGTTCCGGATCGAGACGGTCCGCCGCCGCCTGCAGCATCGCTACGACCAGGTCAACGCGCGCCTGCACCTCCTCGACGGGTTGATGGTCGCGTACCTCAACGTCGACGAAGTGATCCGCATCATCCGCACCGAGGATGACCCGAAGCCGGTGCTGATGAAGCGCTTCTCGCTGTCCGAGATCCAGACCGAGTACATCCTCGAGCTGAAACTGCGCTTCCTCAACCGGCTCGAGGAGATGGAGATCCGCGGCGAGCAGAAGAAGCTGCAGGAAGAGCGCGCGGCGCTGGAGAAGATCCTCAGCTCGAAGCAGCGCCTGCGCAAGCAGGTCCGCGACGAGCTGATTGCGGATGCGGAGATCTTCGGCGACAAGCGCCGCTCGCCGATCGTGGAGCGCGAAGCGGCAAAGGCGCTCGATGCCACCGCGCTCATCCCCTCGGAAGCAGTGACCGTCGTGCTGTCCGAGCGCGGGTGGGTGCGCTCGGGGAAAGGTCACGATCTCGATCCGACCGCGCTGCAGTACAAGTCGGGCGACCAGTTCCTGCACGCCGCGAAAGGGCGCAGCAACCAGCTCGCGGTCTTCCTCGACTCGACCGGCCGGACCTACTCGCTGCCGGCGCACGAGCTGCCGTCGGCCAAGGGTCACGGCGAGCCGCTGACGTCGTCGCTCGCGCCTCCGCCGGGGGCGACGTTCATCGGCGTGATGATGGGAGATCCGGACGATCTCTGGCTCCTGGCGACGGACGACGGCTACGGCTTCATCGCCCGCCTGGAAGAGATGCAGTCGCGCCTGAAGGCGGGCAAGGCGGTCGTGAACGTCGGCAAGGGGGCGGCCGTGTTGCGCCCGCAGCGCGTCGGCAGCTACGAGACCGACTCGATCGCCGCCGCGTCGACGGAAGGGAAGCTGCTGGTGTTCGAAGCGGCCGAGCTACCGGTGCTCGCGCGCGGCAAAGGCGTCCAGACCATCAAGATCCACAAGACCCCGATCGCACCGGAGAAGGTGGTGTCGGTGGCCGTTGTCCCGAAGGACGGCCTGCTGATCGTCCACGCCGGCAAGCGCCACACGAACCTGAAAGGCCGCGATCTGGCGACGTACGTCGGCAAGCGCGCGCAACGCGGACTCAAGCTGCCGCGCGGCTTCCAGAACGTGTCGATGGTGAGGGCGTGGTCGGACCGGGACGGAAGGCTTCCGGATATGGACACGGTGAACTGAACGGCCCATCTGACAGGGAATTGCCTATGACCATCACCATCATCGGCTGCCCCACCGAGCTCGGTCTGCGACGCGAGCGCTCCGGTGTTCCGTCCGGGACGATCCACGCGCCGGATGCGCTACGTGCGGCCGGTCTCGTCGAGCGTCTTGGCGCGCTCGACGCGGGCAATCTCTCCACGCCTCCGTACGACGCGCAGAAGCGCGAGGGGATGCTGAACCGCGCCGCGATCGACGTTTACGCGGAAACGCAGGCGGCCGCGATCTCCGCGGCGCTCGATGCGAACACGTTCCCGCTCATCCTCGGCGGCGACTGTTCGCTACTGCTCGGCAGCATGCGCGCGCTGCAACGCCGGGGGACGTACGGCCTCGTCTTCCTCGACGGGCATACCGATTTCTACACGCCGGCGACGTCCGGTACCGGTGGTGTGGCCGGGATGGATCTGGCCATCGCCTGCGGCGAGTCGCTTGTCGACCCGCACCACGTGGTCCACCTCGGGCGCCGCGATTTCGAGGAGTCGCGCCAATACGGAGGCACGCTTCCGGAGACAATCCTCGACCTGCACCTCGACGTGGTCCGCGAGCACGGTGCCCGTGCCACGGCACGCAGAGCGCTCGAACGGATGCAGGCGCTGGACGGCTTCTTCATCCACGTCGACGTCGACGTCCTCGACGAGGCGGTCATGCCGTTCGTCGACTCTCCGCAGCCCGGCGGCCTCACCCCCGATGAGCTGCGCGACATCCTGGACGAGCTGCTCGCGTCATCGGTCGCCACGGCAGCGGAGGTGACGATCTTCGATCCGACGGAGGATCGTGATGGCGACGGAGCAAGGATGCTGGTGGAAGTGCTGGCCTACTTCCGCGTGGTGAAGTAGCGCTTGAGCCACTGCGACAGGCCGTCGAGGCCCGGAAAGAGCACGCGCTCGGTGATGTTGGCCTGATCGAGCTTGTCGCGGATCTCCCACTTCAACTCCGCCGGGATGATGATGCGCTTGTAGGCGCTACGCCGTTCGAGGAGCGCCTGCAGCGACATGGTCGGGCTGGACGGCAGCGAGAAGAGCGCGAACTGGTTGACGATCCGCTCGTCGAGCGACGGCGGCTCGAAGAAGACCACGAAGTCGTCCTTCGACAGGTCGTCGAACTGGTCCAGCGTCGTGGCCACGCAGTTCAGGAGCTCGGTGGTAAAGATGTTGACGTCTTCCTTCTCCAGCACGTCGCGCAGCTTCCGGGGGAGGGTGTCGGTCATCTTCCGGTAGTCGACGCACCAGATGGCCGCGTCTTCGCCGAAGTGGCGGACGTCGTGGGTGGCGAAGTGCATCGCCACGTAGGGTGAGTACGTCCAGTCGAGCAGGCGCGTCGGGAGGCCGTGATGCTTGGCGAGGGAGAGCCAGTTCCAGACCGAGTCGCCGTGGACCGCGCTCCGGAGCGCGTATTTGCGGAAGCTGCTGAGGAGATGGCGCTCGTGCGCTTCGAAGCCGCCGGTCTGCAGGCTCGTCTCCAGGCCATGCCGGGTGCGGGGGAGGCCGCGGAAGACGTAGTTCGAGCGGTGCCGCGACAGCGATTCCTGCCAGGCGCCCTGGAAGACCGCTTCCTGCAACTCGGTCCAGGTGTTGACGCGCAGCTCCATCGCCGCGTCCGGCTGCAAAGGGGTTGCCGGTTACTGTGTGAGCTACATCACACGCGGACCGTATTAAACTGTTGGACGGTCCGATGCTGGAACGTCTAAGGAAGGCCATCCGTCCCCCGAGCGAGGAAAAGCCGTTGCCGCGCAAGACCACAGAAGTGCACTTGATCGAAGGGCGCGATCCGGTCGAGCGGGCGGCGACGCACGAGCCGGCGCTGATCATGCTCGAGGGCGACCTTCCGGGACAGGTGTTCCGCCTGCGCGCCGGACGGCAGATCATCGGCCGCCGCCCCGAGTGCGACATCCGGGTGCGGGAGCGGGCGGTGAGCGGCATTCACGCCGAGGTCATCCGGGTGCGCGACAACGTCACGATCAACGACCTCGCCAGCACGAACGGCACGCTCGTGAACGGGATGCGCATCCGCACCCCGGTGCCGCTGCTGCAGGGCAGCCTGCTCAAGCTCGGCAATTGCGTGTTCAAGTTCGTCGACTCGCTGCTCGAGGTCGAGTTCACCGAGTCGCTGCACGCGCGCGGCATCACCGACCAGCTCACCGGCGCCTTCAACAAGTCCTACCTCATCGCCCGCCTCGGCTTCGCGATCGACACCGCGTCGAGCGACCGCCCGGTGAGCGTGATCGCCTTCGATTACGACAACTTCAAGCAGGTGAACGACCAGTACGGCCACGCCGCGGGCGACCACGCGCTGCAGGCGACGTGCGAATTGATCGCGGAGATGTTCGTCCGGCCGACCGACCTGTTTGCGCGCGTCGGCGGCGAGGAGTTCGTGATCGTCCTCCCCGAAACGCCGGTCGAGACGGCCGCGCACATCGCCGAGCAGATCCGCAGCACGCTCGAAGCGACCAACTTCGGCCCCGAGGGGCTGCACGTGCGCCTGACCTCGTCGTTTGGCGTCTGCTGCGCGACGAGTGCCGTCGAGCAGCCGGAGCTCGTCCTCGCCCGAGCGGACGAGCTGCTTTACCAGTCGAAGCGCGAAGGGCGCAACCGCGTCAGCTTCTGACGGCCGGCGCCTTACGTGAAGCTCTTGGGGCGGTCGTCGAGGCGGGTGGCCAGGTCGACCATGGCGGCGAGGTAGATCGGCTCGTCGGCGTGGAAGTCGAACGGTTTCTTCAGCTCGGCGGCGCGGATGGTGACGCGGCTGCGCTCCGCGTCGACGAGGATGTCGTCCACTTTCGCGACCGGCAGCTCGATGCGTCCTTTGTCGCTGCCCAGGATGAGGCGTTTGCTGGTGACGTGGAACGGCTGCGGGTTTTCGGTCGGCCGGACCTGCGAGGTGTACATGCAGTACTCGTTCATGCCGAGGGAGACGTTGGTCTCCGCGCAGCGGGGCGCGTTGCGATGGTCGACGCCTCTCAGGCGCTCGAACTGCCCCTCGGCCGCGGTGTCGAGCGGGACGTCTTCGGGGTCGATCTTGAAGCCCTTCTGGATCGCACGGACGGTCTTCAGCTGCTCTGCGCCGAGGCGATCGTCGGCGAGCAGGTGCCACAGCACGGTCGAATAGAGGGCGTGCTTCACGCCGATCGCATCCTCGGCGATCAGGCCCGCGGCGTCGCTGGAGCGGTCCATCAGGTCGGCGACTTCCGCCGCACGCTCCGGACCGACTTTGGCGAGCGTGGAGAAGCCGACGTAGAGCACCGTGCCGATCGCGGCGTCGGCCCAGACGGCGTAGGGGAGGTCGAGCTTTTCGTTCTCACGCTTCACGGTGGCGAGGGCGGCGTCGGTCGGGTCTTCGCGAAGTTGCTCGAGCGAGTTGGTGTAGACGCCGAGGAGCTCCGCGTTGCGCTTGTCGCGGTCTTCACGCTCCTTGCGTTTGCGCTCCTCGAGCTGGCGCACGCTGCGCCGCTTCTGAGCGGTGATGACGATCGGTACCACTGCGATGATCAGGCCGAGAATCACCAGCCACCAGCCTTTGGGGTTGTCGGCTACGACATTAACGAACCCGAGGAGCAGGATCAACGCGCCGAAGACCATCGCGCCGACCATCGCCCATCCGCGGGCGGTGCCGTCCATGAGCGTCGACCAGAACGAGGTGCCGCTGACCAGGCGCAGGGTCGGCACTTCAGGCTTGTGGATCTGGCGGAGGTCGGCGGCGTAGAAGATCTCCGGACGATGCCGGATGAATTCTCCGGAAGATCCGGTACTCAGGCTGGGATCGGGATCGATGGACTGAAGCTCACGCCTGCGGCTGACGGCGAATCGAAAATACGAATTGCCGAGCGATTTCTGAATCGTAAAGCTCATACCGCACTCAACGGTGCTTACTTCATGCCTAGTCGTCCGAGCGGTCTCACTCGAGGGTCAGGAGGTACCCGGCGATGGTCTGAGCCTCGGCATCGCTGATCCCGATCGGCGGCATGCTGCTCTGCGGATTGAGCGAGGCGGGGTTCCGGATGAACTGCGCGAGGTTCGCAGGTGTGTTCTGTACGTTCCCTTCGCTCAGCATCGGACGCGAGGCCACGCCGGCCAGCGACGGCCCGAGCGAGCCCTGCGCCCCCTCGATGCCGGGGATCACGTGGCAGACGTTGCAGCCGTACTGCACGATGAGCTGCCGGGCGTCCGCTCGTGAGCTCGCCGCGGGGGCGGCGGCCTGCGGCTTCGCCGGTTGCTCGCGGTTGCACGCGACGGTGAGAAGGAGCAGGAGAACGGGGGCGCGTTTCATCGGCGCGTACTTTATATGGAGTGCGGTGACCGCAGTCACCGCTTTCGCTGCTCGCCTCCACGCTAGAGCCAGCTTCCCCAGCGAGATGGGCCATAACCACACAAAAACGGTGGAATTACCACCACTATCAGTGGGTTTTTAACGATACCCTCACACATCAGTATCGAAGCACTGACAGCTGCAACCCGCTTCACCTCATTCATTTGTCGGTCTGCCGTGGCGGCAGCCATTCCCATGAGTCGCTGTGTACAACAACCGGGAGAACTACGTTTGAACAAATTGATCATGTTGTGCCTTACCGCCGTACTCGTTGCGGGCTTCCCCATGGCCGCACAGGAAGTTGCACAGGACGAGACGCTCGCTCCGCTGCCGCAGGTCGAAGGACAGCGCGTCGGCGTCACCGTCTCCACGGATGAGGACGGCGTCGCCCGCATCGTCGGCAGCGACAACTTTCCCTCCCCGAATGCGAGCGCGAAAGCCGAGCTCCGCCGGCAGGCCGTGCACCAGCAGATCGCGGCTCGCGTGAAAGCGGGCAAGACGCACCAGGTCGCCAACGGCCAGTACGTCGACTTCCCGGTCGAGCGCACGGATCGCATCTTCGTGATGCTGGTCGAGTACGGCTCGCAGGGCGGCTTCATCACCAGCCCGGCCAATCCAGGCCTGTCCCAGGCAGCGGGACCGCTGCACAACACGATCGCCGAGCCGAACCGGGCCGTGAACAACACGACCATCTGGCAGGCGGACTACAACCGCGAGCACTACGTCGACATGTACTTCAACCAGATGGTTGACTACTACAAGGCGCAGTCCTCGGGCCGCTACACGTTCAACGGCGACGTCGCCCACTGGGTGAAGGTTCCGTTCAACGGTTCGCGCTACGGCGCCAACGGTCTGGGTGATGCGTCGATGTGGACGCTCATCGCCGACACGATCAACACCTGGACCTCCGTCCAGCTCGCGTCCGGCAAGACCCTCGCGGAAGTCACCGATTACCTGAAGACCTTCGACGTGGCGGACCGCTACGACTACGACCACGACGGCAACTTCAACGAGCCGGACGGCTACATCGACCACTTCCAGATCGTCCACGCGGGCGCCGGCGAAGAGACCGGCGGCGGCATCCTCGGCGCCGACGCCATCTGGTCGCACCGCTGGCAGGCCTTCTACCAGATCACCACGCAGGGCCCTTCCTTCAACAAGGACGGCGGCGTGCAGTTCGGCGGCGGCTGGGGTGCGAACCCGACCGGTACGACGCTGGGCTCCTCGGGCGGTCACGTCCGCGGCATCACCACCGCCTCGAACGTCGCTACCGTACCGAACGCTTACCCGGTCAACCCGACCGGCATCTGGGTCGGTGACTACACCGTCCAGCCGGAGAACGGCGGCCTCGGCGTCTTCGCGCACGAGTACGGCCACGACCTCGGTCTTCCCGACCACTACGACACCGCGGGCGGCAACAACGGCACCGGCTACTGGACCATCATGTCGAGCGGTTCCTACCTCGGCGACGGCGGCGTCGACATCGGCCGGCGTCCGGGCGATTTCAGCGCCTGGGACAAGCTGCAACTCGGCTGGCTGACCTACGACCAGGCCGACTTCGGCCAGTTCTCCGTCCACAAGCTCGGACCGGCGGAAAACACCACCAAGGCTGCCCAGGCAGTCGTCATTCCGCTCCCCGCGAACCAGAACTTCGTTTACGAGTACGACGCCCTCGCCGTCGCTGCTGCCAACGGCAAGGTGTGGTACAGCGGCTCGGCCAACACGTACGACGCGTCGATGATCCGTTCGATCGACGTCCCCGCCACGACCCCGACGCTGAGCATGCGCCTGGCGTTCAACATCGAGGCAAACTGGGACTACGCGTACGTCTCCGTTTCGACGAACGGCGGCACGACCTGGACGAACCTCGCCAGCACCGGCCTCACCACCACCACGAACCCGAACAGCCAGAACCTCGGCAACGGCATCACCGGCTCCACCGCCGGTGCGTGGCGCAACGCCTCGTTCAACCTCGCGCCGTACGCGGGGCAGACGGTCCTGCTGCGCATCCGCTACGTCACCGATAACTTCGACTTCTTCTGGGGCCTCGCGGTCGACGACATCACCGTCGGCGCCTTCTCGGATGACGCGGAAGCGACTCCGAACGGCTGGACGCTGAACAAGTTCGCCACCTCGGTGGGCAAGCGCGTCACCAACAAGCCGCACTACTACATCGCCGAGTTCCGCCAGTACCGCGGTTACGACGCCGGTCTCCAGACCGGACCGTACGCCGGCACCGGCTACCTCAACGGCATGGTCGGACACTACCCGTACCAGGATGGTCTCCTCATCACGTACGCCGACTCCGACTGGAGCAACAACAACACCTCCGTCCACCCGGGTGAAGGCTTCGCGCTTCCGATCGACGCCCGTCCGGCGCCGATGACCCGCCTCGGAGTCCAGGAGCCGGGCACCGACCGCACCTGGAACTTCTCGCCGTGGTCGACCACCGTGCACGTCTTCGACGCCACGTTCGGCCTCGCATCGACCGACGCAGTGGCCCTGCCGTTCGTCGGCACCCTGCCGCCGCTCGCCGGCAGCCCGGCCGGAACGCCGAACCGCCGCGTGCAGTTCGAGCTCACGATCCCGTCCACGCCCGGCGTCCCGGTGTTCAACGACCTGACCAGCTACTGGTCGGCCGCCAAGCCGGATGCGAGCGTCATCATCCCGCAGACGGGCACGTCGCTCCGCGTCATCTCCACCAGCGCGCAGGACACCTTCATGCACATCCAGGTGAACGGCGGATTCTGATCCCCGGTCCCAACGCAACAAACGAAAGGCGGAGCCGCAAGGCTCCGCCTTTTTTTGTTTTGAGGACCTGCGGGGCACGTCAATTGCTACGCTCCAGCCCGGCGCGTCGTGCCGGAGGAATCATGGACATTCTCACCTGGATCATCGTCGGTCTCGTGGCCGGCGTTCTCGCATCTCTGGTCATGGGCGGCACCGGCTACGGCATCGTCGGCGACATCATCATCGGGATCGTCGGGGCGTTCGTAGGAGGATGGCTCTTCCGGCAGTTGGGCGTCTCTGCACCGCTCCGAGGACTGCCCGGCACGATATTCGTCGCCTTCATCGGCGCGGTGGTGCTGCTCTTCGGCCTCAGGCTGATTCGCGGCGCAGGGCGGCGAGCTTAGCCCATGAACTGGCTCGTCTGGCTGGGCCTCGCCGTGGTCATCGCCGCCGTCGCCGCGGTGACGGGCATCAAACCGAAGGGAACGCGTCACGTCGCCAACACCCGCATGATGGGCGTGGGGCGGGTGGTGCTCTTCGTGATCGTCGGGATCTTCGCTTACCTCGCGTTCCGCGCACGATCGGGTTGACGATCGGGGCCGCAGCGAAACCTTTTTCGTCCTTGCCGCATCTAAATAGAGAGCGGTCAAGGAGAAATCGTCATGAGCACGAAACGAAAAGGGAGCGAACAGGCAGCCCCGGATGAGCCGTACGAAGTCACGATCTCGAGGAACAAGAGGACCATCGACCGCAGCATCAGCATCGCGATGCGGGAGCTGGAGCGGGAGAACGCGCTGCTGCAGGAGTCGGCGTGCGGCCGCGTGCAGCGCGTGCTGAAGATCTACCGTGGCCTCAAGCCGCTGTTCACGGTGCTCATCTCCCTCCCGCTCTTCCCCTCGCCGTGGCGCGCCGCGCTGTTCACGTTCAGCCGTGCGCTCGAAGCGGTCACGGTCGTCGACCTGAGGATGGAGAAGGAGGGATGATCACGAGGCCGCGGCTGCTGTCCTAGGTTTTCGCTCTGGCCGTCCGGGCGGGACGAGCGCTCTCTTCCGGCTCACGCCCTGAGGCGATCCGGTCGAACCGCACTCGCAATTTGCTCAGCTCGGACCGGAACCGCTGGCCGTCGAGGCCGTGCGCCCGGCTGTACTTCTCCCAGGCGGTCTGAAGGCCGTCGGCCTTGGTCGTTTCCTGGATCTCCTGCCTTCGGCTGACCATGCGCTGAAACTCGTATGTCAAGTCATTCATCGTGTGAGTCTCCCTGCCACTGCCGATGACTGTACTACGTGACCCTCTACTCGGGAAGGACCAGGGACGCCCACGGCAGTTTGCGGACCCCGATGACGCTGGCGTCGATCTCGTCCTGCGTGGAGGTGGCGGTCATGGTCCGGCGGATGTAATCGATCTCCGTGGACACCAGGCGCTGCGAAAGCAGTCTGGAGGCGGCTTTGGCGATATTGGCGGCGGAGACGGGCAGTTTCTTCACTCTGGGCTGCTTCAGTATGGTCATCTATAGCTGATAACACGGCCGTGCGCCGAGGCATTCGAGCCGCGCGGTATTCCTTTTCGCGCGCTCCTTGCCGCACGTGCCGACTTCCTGCAAAATAGCGCCATTCATCCCCACAATCTGAACGCGTAAACGCACGGGAGGCGTGATGAGTCTTTTCGATTTCCCTCGCATCAATTTCAAGGGAACGATCCTGCTCAACCCAGGGACGGCAAACAACGATGACTACGCACAGCCGCCGTTCCTGACGATGCCGGCGAGCTGGGGACCGTTCGCGGGCCAGCCTTTCGGGCTGTTCGACTCGAAAATGGTCCAGGCGCGTACGTACGGCATGTCCGACGCCGCATTCGTCCCCTGGGTGCAGCAGATGCAGACGCTCACCGGCCCCTCGGGACCGTCGAAAGTGATGCCGTCGGAATGGAATTATTACGGCGACATGACCTCCGCGGCGACGACGCAGATCATTGGCGTGCAGACGGCGCCGGACCAGTCGTATACCGCGCCCGATGCCGCCGTTTCGCTGTCGTCGCTGATCGGCGCGTCTCTGACGTTTTCGGGCGGCATTACGGACGTGAACTCCGAGGGCTCGCCCCCCTCGACGCAGTTTTTCATCAATGGCGTGCAGTTGAACGGGAACGCCGTGGGCGGCGCGCCGAGCAAAGGCGCGTGCCAGTGGATCAATTTCTATCGCAACGTGAACCTCGTCGCGGATGGCGGCGCCGGCGGCTACATCTATCACGTGCTGCTGAACAGCAGCGGCAACAAGATCAACATCCCGGGCATCCCGCAGGACGTTCGCGGCGTGGTCTTCCGCTACTACCTCTACCGCACGCTCCAGGGCGTGACCGGCGAAGCGCTCGTGCAGAAGTACAAGAACGGGGAGAAGAATCCGGCCACACTGGAGATCGCCGGCACGATCGCGCCCCTCGGCGGCGACGAAGAGATTCTCACCGGCCCGGTCGGGCGCCTGCTCACGTCGAATACGGCCACGATCTGGACTCCTCCCGGTACGAACAACAACGGCAACAACGGCCTGATCGCGCTCGCACCGGCCGTCCTGCAGCAGAACGGGAACGTGATCTCGGCCGATTTCTCCGGCACGTTCCCCGATTATTACCAGGGCTCCACGAATCCGAAGTTCGATTTCGGAGCGGTGAGCCTGGCGGTGACGGGCGGCGGAGCGACGGCCACGATCGGACCGGTGCCGTACGCCGATACCGCCGGCGGCGACGCCCGCGGCTGGGTGTTCGATTTCGACATTACGTCGAACGCCGGAGCGCAGCAGGCGCTCACCGATCCGAATGCGACCTTCAGCCTCGTGCATCCTGTCTACGGCACGGTGCTCAGTGAGGTCGATTACTACTTCCCGTCGAACCAGCAGGCGATTTACGCGGAGCAGCACGGCCCCGGCGACATGTTTCTCAATCAGGGGACGGAGGAGCCGGCCACGGTCTCGGTCTATCACCGCGGCAACCTGGTGCCGGCAAGCGCATGTCCGCCGATCACGCTGTGGCAGTACCGCTCCACGCCGATCCAGTCGCCCGGCAACGCGGTGGTGCTGAGCGCGAACTTCAAGCCGGGCCAGCGCATCGTCGTCGATACGTCGCAGCCAGGCAATTGCGTCTTCACGTTCACCATCAACAGCGGGACGAATCCGGCGCCGGGCGGCTATCCGCCGCAGAACTACGGCACGTTCGGGTTTCCACCCTGGGTCACCAACGCGCCGGTGATCAGCCTGCGCATCCTGCCGAACGACGAGGATTTTTCGCGCTACTACGTCGATCCATCCTTGGAGGAGCCGGTCGGGAACGACGCCCTGACGTTCGACGTCGTCTATACGAAAGTGCTGAGGACGTACTACCTGCTCTACCCCATCATGAACCAGAGGTTCGCCCTCAATTCAGAGGAAGCGGTCGCCGACAACGCGGATGCGATCCTCGACCGCACGGACATGTCCTACTGGATGACCACGATGTACATGCCCCGCACGCGCGACATGTCGGCAAGCCGCAAACGCCTGTTGCAGGCGTGGTGCAGGAAGGTGATCGCGAAGAAGCCGTAACTAGCGTTCTTTGAAGACTCGTCTCTTGTCGAGCGATCGCACCACCCTCGTGCCACCGGTATGGAGTGCGGTAACGCCAGTTACCGCTCTGACTGCTTCTGTTCGTGCAGCAACCCGAGGTTGGTGCATCTCGCCTGGTGGCACTAGCGAAGGCTGCTCGCGTTGCAGACGAACAAAAACAGGAAGAGCGGTAACTCGCGTTACCGCACTCCATAACAGGCCGTCACGGACGTCAGTCCCCGCGGCGGCTCAGCGGCTGCCGTAGATGAGCGTGTCGACCGGCGCGTAGTCATCGGTGAGGATTGGGGCGTTCTTTGCCGGCAGGCGCTCGAACGTGAGGTTCGCGATCGAGCGCTGCAGGGTCGGGAAGTGCGCGACGGGCGACGCTTTCGCGCGCACGGCGAGCTCCTCCCGGTCGAGCACCAGCGGCAGTCTGCTCGCAAGAAACTCGCCCTCGGTCCGGAGCACCGAGGGGAAGACGGTGATGAGCGTCTGCTGCAGGGCGGTGAAGATGGGCGACTGCCAGAAGGCGCAGTGGAAGTGCAGGATGCCGCGCTCGGTGAGGTGGGCGGAGATGTCCTCGAAGAACTCGCGCGTGACCATGTGCGGCGGGAGCGTGTCGCCGTAGCGGTTGGCCGTGGCGACGTCGAGGATGATCAGGTCCCACGTCTCGCTGCTGCGCTTGAGGAAGGTGCGGCCGTCGCCGACGTGTACGCGCAGCCGGTCGCCGGGGGTCATGGCGAAGTATTTCTGCGCCACGGCGGCCACCATGGGATCGACTTCGACGACGTCCATGGTCGCGTTCGGATAGTAATGGGTGAACTGCTTGGCGAGCGTGCCGCCGCCGAGGCCGATCATCAGGACGCGGCGGATATCGGGGCGCATGAGCGGGGCGATGTGCACCGAGTCGGCGTAGGGGAGTCCCGGCCCGTTCGGATCCTTGCGCATCATGCGCGACTGCTCGCCACGGTTGAAGTAGAGCTCGCGGAACGGGCCGCGGTCGCGGACGGTGATGCGGTGGTATGGGCTGTCGGCGACGTAGAGGACCTTCGTCCCCGGCATCGGTTCGGAGAGCGAGCGGTCGAGATTCGTCGAGCGGATGAACGCCGCGGTCAGGACGATCACCAGCACGGCCGCGACCGAGGCGAAGATCGCACGCGTGCGGACCGAAGTGGCCCGCTCGCTCTTCGCGCAGAAGAAGACCAGCAGCGCCGTGGCGCCGGTGCCGAGGGCTACGAAGATCACAGTGCGGCTGATGCTCTCCAGCCAGTCGATCAGGAAGAAGGCCGTAATCAGGCTGCCGGCGATGCTGCCGCTGGTCGACAGTGCGGAGATGCCGCCGGCGTTCGTGCCGCTCTCTCCGGTCGTCGTGGCGAAGAGGCGGATGGCGATCGGCGACGTGGCGGCGAGCAGCACGGTCGGGATGGCGAAGAGAACCGTGGTCGCGAGAAAAGCGTGGGCGGACATGGTCAGGTTGGATGCGGAGATGCGCGCGGAGAGGAGCGCGTCGATCCAGGGTACGAACAGCACGGTCGCCGCGGCGGCGAACAGCGTGAACACGAGTGTGGACGGACGCGGCCGGCGGTCGACGAGCCGTCCGCCCCCCCAGTAACCGATCGCCATCGCCGCGAGGAAGACGGAGATGACGGTCGTGGTCTCGCGCAGCGCCGAGCCAAAGGTTTTGCCGATGATCCGGAAAGCGGCCACTTCGAGCGCCATGAGCAGCGCACCAGCGGCAAAGACGGCGACACGGAGAGCGAATCGTTCGGAACGAGGAAGCATTGGGGGAGAGGATACCGTGATGAGGCAGGCCGAGGGCCGAGGGGTTCCTTCTTGGTCCCTCAGCCCTCGGCCCTCAAATCCTCACCTGCGCCCCCAATTCGATCACCTGATTGGGCGGCAGCGAGAAGAACGTCGAGGCGCTGCTGGCGTTGCGGTTCATCCAGGTGAAAAGGTGCTCGCGCCAGAGAGCCATGCCCGGCTGGTCGGTGGGGATGAGCGTCTCGCGTCCGAGGAACCAGCTCGTGGCCATGGCGTCGAAGGGGAAGGGGCCGGGGATGCGCGCGAGGATTTCCGGGAGATCGGGATCCTCCATGAAGCCGTAGGAGAGCTGGAGGCGGTACACCCCTTCGCCGAGGTCGAGCCATTCGTAGCGCTCGCCGTCCTCGAGGTGAGACGTCTCCTCGACGTTGACTGTCAGCAGCACGACGCGCTCGTGCACGATCTTGTTGTGCTTGATGTTGTGCAGCAGCGCGGTCGGGATGCCGTCCTGCTGGCGGGTCATGAAGATGGCGGTGCCGCGCACGCGGAAGATCCGTTTGGATGCGAGCTGCTCGATGAACATCCCGGTCGAGATCGCGCTCTCGGCGAGCCGCGCCGCGAGCACCCGCCGGCCCGTGAACCAGGTTGTCATCATCAGGAAGATCGCGGCGCCGACAAGGATCGGGAACCAGCCGCCGTCCGCGATCTTGATGACGTTCGCGCCGAAGAAGGCGAGGTCGATGATCAGGAACGGGATCGCGAACGCCAGCACCGCGGGGAGGCTCCAGCCGAAGCGCTCGCGCGCCACGACGGCGAAGAGCGCGGTGGTGACGGCCATCGTCGCGGTGACCGCCACGCCGTACGCGCCCGCGAGCCGGGTCGCCTCGCCGAAGCCGATGACCAGGGCGATCGCGCAGAACATCAGGAGCCAGTTCACCGAGGGGACGTAGATCTGGCCGATCTCGCGGGCGGAGGTGTGGCGGACTCGGACGCGCGGCAGATAGCCGAGCTGCACCGCCTGCCGCGTCAGCGAGTACGAGCCGGAGATCACGGCCTGCGAGGCGACGGCGGCGGCGACCGTCGAAAGGATGACCAGAGGCCACAGCGCCCACCGCGGTGCCATCAGGAAGAAGGGATCGCGCGCCGCAGAGGGATCGGTCAGCAGCAGCGCTCCCTGGCCGAAGTAGTTGAGGAGCAGCGCGGGGAAGACGGCCGCGAACCAGGCGAAGCGGATCGGGCGCGCGCCGAAGTGGCCCATATCGGCGTAGAGCGCCTCGCCGCCGGTCACGACCAGGAACACCGCGCCGAGCACCAGGTACGCGGCGAGCTGATGGTGCAGGAAGAACTGCACCGCCCACCAGGGGTTGAGCGCTGCGAGCACGTGCGGCACGCGCACGATGTGACCGGTGCCGAGGGCCGCCAGGACGGCGAACCACACCAGCATGAGCGGCCCGAAGAGCGTCCCTACCTTCGCGGTGCCGAACTTCTGCACGGCGAACAGGCCGATCAGCGCGACCACGGTCAGTGGGACGATGTAGGGGTTGAAGACCGGCGTCACGACGCGCAGCCCTTCCATCGCGCTGAGCATGGTGATGGCCGGGGTGATCATGCCGTCGCCGTATAGCAGCGCGGAGCCGAAGAGCCCGAGGGCGATGAGGACGGAGCGGCGGACGCCGCGGCGGCCGGCTTCGCGCGGACGGACCAGCGACATGAGCGCGAGGATGCCCCCTTCGCCGCGGTTGTCGGCGCGCAGCACGAAGGCGAGGTACTTGACGGAGATCACGAGCAGCAGCGACCAGGTGATGAGCGACAGCACGCCCAGCACGTTGTCGTGCGTGACGGCGATCTGGTGCCCGTGATGTTTCATGAAGCACTCTTCGAGCGCGTAGAGGGGGCTGGTGCCGATGTCGCCGTAGACCACGCCGAGCGCGCCGAGGGAGAGGGTGAAGAAATAACGGCGGGAGGTCGGGTGAGACATCGAACGCCTTTGTAGCAGTGGGGATGCGTTGAGCTCCGGTTCTTTAGGAAGTCTTTAGACGGTTGCAACATCTTCCGCGCAACTGGTAACCGTTGACCTTTTCTGCTACGAAGCCTCCATGCGCCCGGTAGGAAAGTGGCTGACGATGCTCGGCATCGCGGCGTCGCTCGGCGCGACGGCGGCGTACAACTACTTCTTCATCCCGCCGCTGCATACGTTTCGCATCGACGACCCGCGGAACTTCGTGGCGCTGGCGGTCTTCCTGGTCTGGTCGCTGATCGTGACGCGGCTCGTGGTTGCGGCGCGGGAGCAGGCGGCCGAGGCGGAGCGGCGGCGGCTGGAGGGGGAGGCGAGCGCGCATCTCGATCTGCTGCGGCAGAGCGATGCGTTCAAGACCTCGCTGCTGCGCGCCGTGTCGCACGACCTGACCACGCCCCTCACCGCGATCCGCATTCATACGCAGTCGCTGAAGCGGCACGCGGTCGCGGCGCCGGAGCTGGCGAACGTCGTCAACGCCATCGACGACGAGACGGCGCGGCTGCACCGGCGGATCGACAACCTGCTCACCATCGCGCGGCTGGAGGCGGGACGCTTCACGCCTCATCCCGAGCCGACGCCGCCGGCCGACATCTTCCATGCGGTGCGCGAGTCGCTGCCGCTCGTCTTCGCGTCGCGGACCGTGACGATCGGGGTGGCGCGGGATTGTCCCGACGCGTACGTCGATCCGTCGCTCGTGCTCGAAATCGTCGTGAATCTCGTGGAGAACGCGCATCGCGCGTCGCCTTCCGGCACGCCGCTGGAGCTGTCGGCGCAGTGCGTCGACGGCCGCGTGCAGCTCGAGGTGCTCGACCGCGGCCCTGGGATCCCCGCCGACGCGGACGTCGCGCAGCGCGGGCTGGGGCTCGAGATCGCCCGCGGCCTCACCGCCGCCAGCAACGGCACGTTCACGCTCGTCAACCGGCAGGGTGGAGGGGCGGTGGCGCGTGTCGAGCTCCCCGCCGCTGTCCTGCCGAGCGTGGAGGAGACGGAGTAGTGGAGCGCGAGCTGCCGATCCTGGTCGTGGACGACGATCCCGGGATTCGCGAGTCACTGTCGCGCGAGCTGCGCGCCGCCGGCTATGACACGATCACCGCCGGCGACGGCAGCACCGGCCTGGCGGCGTTTCGCGTCCACCTGCCGGAACTGCTCCTCACCGACCTGGCCATGCCGGTCTCGGACGGTTTTCAGCTGATCGGGGCGGTGCGGCGGTTCTCGCGGACGCCGATCATCGTCCTTTCCGTCCGTGGCGCCGAGGCCGACAAGATCCGCGCCCTCGACCTCGGCGCGGACGACTTCGTGACCAAGCCGTTCTCCGTTCCGGAGCTGCTGGCGCGAGTCCGCGCCCAGCTGCGGCGCCGCGGTGCGGCAGTGGCGTCGACCCTGTTGCAGTTCGAGGAGCTGGCCATCGATCTGGAACGGCGGCGGGTGACCCAGGGGGAGCGGGAGGTCAAACTGACGCGGACGGAGTTCGCGCTGCTCGAGCTGCTGGCCACTCACGCCGGCCAGCCGGTCCTGATGGAGCAGATCATCGCCCGCGTCTGGGATGCGGCACCGGGGACGACGCACGATACGGTGCGCGTGCACATGAGCGCGCTGCGCCGGAAGCTGGAGCCCGATCCGGCGAATCCACGGTACATCGTGACCGAGCCATGGATCGGCTACCGCTTCATCGCCGAGCCGGACTGACGTACGGTGTCGTACAGACGGGTCCGCGGCGACTCACGGATACTGGCAACGTGAATGGGAGCGATCCTGCCGCTATCGAGCGGTTACTTCTCTACATCTACGGCGAGACGAACGCGCTCCGGAACGAGTTGAAGGAGCTGACCGGGGAGTTGATGGCCGAGGAACTGGCCCGCTTCGAAGGAACGCTCGCACATATCCAGTCGGAGAGCACCGCGTTGCTGTTCGCGATGCCCGACCCGGCCGTCACGCACTGAGCGCACGCCAGACCGTTGTTTCAGCAGGCGTTGTCGTTGGAGCGGGGGAAGGGGACGACGTCGGCTCCTTCGGACTTTTCGCGCGCTTCGTCGTCGATCGACTTGGCGGCGGCGGCAATGAGGTCGCCGAGCACGTCGATGTCGAACGGTTTGCGGAGGATGGAGTGCACGACCGCACCGTCGAGTTGCCGGAACGCCGCGGAGTCGCCGGCGCTGATGACGATGATGGCGGGACGGTTGCCGCCGCGCTCCTTCAGGTGGCGGATCAGGCCGTAGCCGTCGATGTTCGGCATCATGAGGTCGAGCACGATCACGGCGTACTCGGTTCCTTCCAGCTTCTCGATCGCTTCGGCGCCATCACGGGCCGTGTCGACGGGATAGCCGGCGCGCTCGACGATCTTCGCCACGAGCGCACGGATCGCCGCTTCGTCGTCTACGACAAGGACTCTACCTTTGGGACCCATTGCTGAAGTCTCGTCTCCTGCAAAACACGCGCCGTCAAGCTCGTCAGTATACGGCGCCGCCTTCAGGGGACGGCCTGCGCGCATGGGTCGCAGAACGAGTCACTGGTGCTGATGATAGAGCCCAACGGTACCCGCCATCAGGAAATTCGGAGCCTCATCCATATGGGAGTCGGCTGACCAACGCCGCGGCACCGGAATCGCAAAGTACCGCTCGTGGCGCAGCAATCGGATACGAAACCACTCATCCTTCTGATCGAGCCGCACGAGGAGCATCTCGGGCGAGGCCGCGACTTCCTGCAGGCCGACTGTTCGGAGACGTTCGAAATCGGTACGGTCCGCACGCTGGTCGAGGCGGGTGAGACCGTCGACCGCGCGGCCGCGCAACAGCAGCCGATCGTGCTGCTGCTCGTCCGGCACATCCGCGAGGAAACGGAACTGCTCGGGTTCCTGCGCCGGGCGAAACAGGCGTCGCCGGGCGTGAAGGTGATCCTGTACGCCGGTGACCTCAATCCCGGCTTTGCGGTGGACGCAAAACGCGAGGGGCTCGTCGACTTCAATCTCGACGAGCCGTGGGAGGCGCCGGAGACGGCGCTCGAGCCGATCGTGCGCGACGCGCTGCGTGCCTGGGAATCGACGGCCACGACGACCGACGTGGTGCAGATCATCGGAGATCAATGGCAGGCGCGCTGCCACAACGTGAAGGACCTCCTCGCCCGCCATCGCGTGCCGTATCGCTGGGTCGATACGACGTCCGATGACGAAGACGACGAGGCGCGCGAAGGCGACATGGCAACGCGCATCCTTTTCCCCGACGGCTCGGAGCTCGTCGATCCGACCGACGAAGAGCTTGCGCAGAAGCTCGGCTTCAGCACCTCGCCGGATGAGACGTTCTACGATCTGGTCATCGTCGGCGGCGGTCCGGCCGGACTTGCGGCCGCGGTGTATGCGAGCTCCGAGGGGCTGCGGACCGTGATCGTCGAACGCGACGTCCCCGGCGGCCAGGCCGGCTCGAGTGCGCTGATCGAAAACTACCTCGGCTTTCCGGACGGCCTTTCCGGCGCGGAGCTCGCGTCGCGGGCGGTGATGCAGGCGCAGAAGTTCGGCACCGAGATCCTGCTCACGAAGGCGGCCACCGTGCTGCGCGACGACCGCGGGTACCGGATCGTGAAGCTCGACGACGGCACCGAGATCGTGAGCCACACCGTGCTGCTCTCGATGGGCGTCGCCTATCGGAGATTCACCGCGGAAGGGGCCGAACGGCTGACCGGCTCGGGCGTCTATTACGGCGCTGCCGCGGCCGAGGCGGCCCGGTTCCGCGACGGCGACGTCTGCCTCCTCGGCAGCGGCAACTCGGCGGCGCAGGCGGCGTTGCTGCTGGCGCGCTATGTAAGGCGCCTGACCATCATCACCATCGACCCGACGCTCGACGCCACGATGTCGCGGTACCTGGTGGACCGGATCATGGCGCTGCCGAACGTGAAGTGCATGACGAAGACGAGCGTGGCGGAGGTGAAGGGGGAGGACCGGGTCGACTCGATCGTGGTGGAGAACATCGAGACGAAGGAAAAGCGCGAGCTGAAGACCGATGCGCTCTTCGTCTGGATCGGCGCGAAGCCGCACACCGACTGGCTGGCTGGTGCGGTCGCGCGCGACAAGCAGGGATTCGTGCTCACCGGCCGGGACCTGCGCTCGGAGCACCTGGAAGGGTGGCCGGAGAAGCGGTGGCCGTCTCATCTGGAGAGCAGCATTCCAGGCGTCTTCGTGGCCGGCGACGTGCGGCACGGCTCGGCGAAACGGGTAGGCTCGGCCGTCGGCGAAGGAGCGATGGCGGTGCAGCTGATTCACGACTATCTGCGAGAGCGATGAATGGTCTGATTCCGATCACACGCTGGCGTACCGTTTGCTGATGAGCCATTGCGTCAAATGCAAAACGGAGGGGCGCTTTTGCAATACACCATCGAAGCCCGCGAAATCACCAGCGAGTACACGCACCGCCCGTCGTACGACGTCGCACCGCGCAGTACGGTGATCGACGCGGCCGACCCTGACGAGGCGATCACCCAGTACGTGCAGCAGAGCGCGGCGGAGCTCGTGAGCTTCAGTAGCCCCGCCCGCGGCCGCGAGTCGATCGCCACCGTGAAAAAGGAAGACCAGGTCTTCCTCGTCCGCGTCTACGCAGCCTGAGCTCACAGCCACGCAGTCACGCGAAAGCGACACCGAAAGGCGTCGCTTTTTTGTTGCTGGTTGCCGGTTACAATCCGCGCCTCATGAGTGCGCTCTGGGCGTTGCTGGCCTTCGCCACGACTCTCGCCGGTGGCGCGTTTGCGTTCCGCTATCAGCGGTACCTGAACGCCATCATGGCTTTTTCGGCGGGGCTGCTGATCGGCGTGGTGTTCCTCCACCTCGTGCCGGAGATCGCGGAGCTGTCGCACGACGGCGGACTCGATTTCCGCATGCTCATGCTGATGCTGATCGGCGGCTTCCTGGCCATCTTCCTGCTCGAGAAGCTGACCATCATCCACAGCGAGAAGACGCACGACACGCCGGGCCATCATCACAACGTCGGCCTCGCAGGCGCGCTCGGGTTGTCGTTCCACAGCTTCCTGGACGGGCTGGCGATCGGCGTCGGCTTTCAGGCCGGTACCGAGGTGGGCGTGGTCGTCCTGATCGCGGTGCTGGCGCACGATTTCGCGGACGGGCTCAACACCGTCACGTTCATGCTCGCGACGCGCAACTCGCGCTGGCGCACGATCACGCTCCTGGTCGTCGACGCGCTGGCGCCGGTGGCCGGCGCGCTGCTGGCGAACGTCTGGAAGATCAGCCCGACCATCCTTTCCCTCCAGCTCGCGTTCATGGCCGGCTTTCTCCTGTACCTCGGCGCCAGCGATCTCCTGCCGCACGTCCACGAGCGGCCGCGACGGTCGCTGATCGCGTCCACGGTGGCGGGGATGTGCATGGCAGGAGCGATCGTGTTCCTGCTGCAACGGGTGCACGTGCACTGAAACTATGATGCGCGCATGACCATGCTCGCGCGTCGCGCTTCCACGTCCATCACCGGCAACGAAACGATGCTCGACCTCGACGCCACGCTGCGGCGCGGGCGCCGCGGAGATCCGGTGCGCCTCGTCCAGGAGTGGCTCTGCCTCCACGAGTTCGAGGTGATGATCGACGGGAGGTTCGGCTCCGCGACCGCGCAGGCCGTGGCCGATTTCCAGGGCTCGACCGGCGTGCTGCCGGTGACCGGCGAGGTCGATCCGCAGACGTTCGCGCTGCTGACGCGTCCCATCGCCGAGGCGCTGCGCAGGATCGAGCCACCCCGCGGCGCGACTCTCGGGCAGATGGTCGCCGCGTACGCGCTGCAGCATCTGCGAAACGGTGCGCGGGAAGTGGGCGGCCCGAATCGCGGCCCGTGGGTGCGGCTCTACCTGCACGGCGATCAGCGTCCGGGCGCACACGCGCCGCAGGCCTGGAACGCCGGTTTCGTCAGCACGATGCTCGCCCAGGCCGCCGCGGCGCTGGAAGTGGGGCCGCCAGTCGATTTCCACACGAACGTGAACCGCCTGGCGGAAGAGGCGATCGCGTCGAAGAAGCTCATCACCGGCGAGCGCGCCATCCGCGATGTCGCGAAGATCACCACCGGCTCCATCCTCCTGCTCCGCGAGAACGGCCAGCGCAACAAATGGCACCACACCGGGGTGGTGACGCAGGCGCTGCCCCGCTTCGTGCGCACGCTCGAAGGGAACTCCGCGTACTCGATCGACGAGCCGCCGTCAGGGCATGCGGTGGTGAGGCAGATGAGGAGCTATGGGAATCTGGATTTCATCGTGATCTGAGAGAGCGTCGCGCAAATGGTGTCGGGTGTCAGGTGTCTGGGGCTTTTCGCCCGGGCGAGACACCCCAGACACCCGACACCTGATACCCGACACCAGATTACAGGCTCTTCACGTTGTCCTTCGGATTCCGGTCGATCAGCTTGTTGAACGGATCGATTCCCGCCTTGACCGGCTTCTCGGAGACCACGATCTCGAAGGTCTCGAGCGGCCTGGTGATGCGGCGTTTCTCCGAGAAGAGCACCTTCTCCTTGTCGCCGAACACGCCGATATCGATCATGTCGTTCACCGGGATCGGCTTCTCTTCGCCCTTGTCGTCGCCGCGCAGCTTGCTCGAGGCGACCGTCACCTTCACGACGTACTTGCCGTCGGCGCGTTTGGTGGACGTGGCGGTGCGCGCCTGGTTGTCGAAGAGAACGATCCGCTCGAACAGGTCGGTGATCAGCTCCTGGTGCTCCGGTCCCGCCTCGGCGCGGAAGTAGCGGACCAGCTCCGTGGCCGTCGTGTACGGCGGGCCCGAGAAGCCGTAGTCGCGGATGAACTTCGCGAGCGCGCGGTTCACCGCTTCCTCGCCGATCGCGTCGCGCAGCGCGTACATGACCAGCGAACCTTTGCGGTAGTGGATGTAATCCTGGTTCTCGACCAGGACGAGCGGCTTCTCGGCGACCAGCTCGCTGCCGCGGCTGCGGAGATAGAGATCGAGCTCGTAACGCAGGAACTTCTGCATCTGGTCGCGGCCGTACTCCTTTTCCATGACCATCAGCGAGGAGTACTGCGCCATCGTCTCTACGAGCATGGTGGAACCCTGCACGTTCCCGCCGATCACCTGGTGCGCCCACCACTGGTGCGCGATCTCGTGCGCGGTGATGTAGAAGACGTAGTCGATCTTCTCCTTGTCCCGCAGGTCGGCCACGAACCCGATCGACTCCGAGTACGGAATGGTGTTCGGGAATGCCTGAGCGAACGTCCGGTAGCCGGGGAACTCGAGGATGCGCACCTGCTTGTGCTGGTATGGCGAGAAGTTCTTCGTGAAGTAGTCGAGCGACTTCTTCACACCGTGAATCATCCGGTCGACGTTGTACTCGTGCTTTTTGTCGTAATACACCTCGATGGGGATGTCGTTCCACTTGTCGCGCTTCACCTCGTAACGCGCGGAGAGATACGACCAGAAGCCGAGAATCGGTGAGGTGGTCTTGTAGTGGAAGTAGCGGCGGCCGTTCTGGCTCCAGCTGCGCTGCAGGTAGCCGGGTGCGAGTGCAATCTGGTCGGCGGACGTGCTGACGGTCGTGTCGAGATTGATCCAGTCGGAGTCGCGCGAGATCTGGTTGTTCATCCGCGCTTTCAGGTCCGTCGGAGGCTTCATCCGCTCGATCGGCTGCAGGCCGTTCTTGCGCCGTTTGTTGCGGTCCTGGAGCTCGAAGCCTTCCTGATAGCCGAACATCGGGAAGAAGTCGCTGTTGTTGATGAAGGTCCCGTTCTCGACCACGGAGACGTTCGCGTTGCTGTTGACGAAACCTCTCGCCGCCCAGCTGGTGTGGAAGGTGACGGGCAGCTGTGCGCCCGGCGCGAGCGGAGTGGCGAGGCTGTAGATCGAGTAGCCGTGCTCGCGATCGTTGTGCTCGAGTTTTCCGCCCGGGATGGTCACTTCCGCGACGTCGAGGTTGCTGTCGAGGACGACGTGAAGCTTCGAGATCGGCGCCTGGGTCCTGTTCTGCACGACGTACCGGCCGCGCACGTCGACCGCGCGGCGCTCGGGATGGATGTCGACGTTCGCCTGGACGTCGATCACGCGCGGCTGAGGGAGCCCCTCGTACTTCTTGTAGCGCTTTTCGAATTCCGCCTGCTGGTGTTCCCGCTCCTTCGTGGTGCGGTATTTGTTGAGGACGTTCGTGTTGTAGTAGATGTAGCAGCCGGTGGTGATGAACCCCGCCACGAACAACACGAGCAGTGCGGCGACCGGTTTCCCGAAACGCTGCCGTGCGATCGACATCCGCTGCTTCCATCCCGTCTCGGTGCCGCGCAACCAGAGCAGATGCGCGATGACCAGTCCGACGGCGAGCGCCAGCAGCCAGTACCCGTAGAACACGACGATCGGCCTCACGTTGTGGCCGAAGCCGTTCATGTCGGAGTACTGGAGCCCCGGTGCGCTCGCATACCGGTACAAGCGGTGCTCGAAGTTGAGCGCCATCAGGACCGGATTGAGGATGAACCACAGCAGGATCCCGAGGAAGCCGATGAACTTGTTCGTGAAATACACCTGCAGGACGAAAGCGAGCCCGGCGAGGAGAATGAACCACGTTCCCTGGCGTACGAAGAGCGCCTGCACGTACAGCAGCGGCTCGAAGTTCGTATAGCCTCGGGTCAACTGAATTGCCATCGACGTCGCCGCCGCAACCGCGAGCGAGGTGAGGATGACCAGGACCAGCGCGGCTGCTTTCGACGCCCAGATCACCCACGTCGGCGTAGGCATCGCGTCGTGCACGTCATGCATCTTGAGCGTGCGCTCGCGCCAGACGATGTCGCCGGCATAGAAGGCCGCAATGAGCAGGGCAAAAAGCCCGAAGGCGCCGTCGACGACGCTCAGCATGGCGGCAGTGGTCGGATAAACCTCCGTTCCGAACAGCGCGCCGAACTCGGTCGAGCTGCCCCAGATGTTGGCGACGCCGAGGCCGAGCATGATGATGAAGGGGATGCTCTTGAACACCGCCATTGCTTCGCGGCGTGTCGCGGCCGAAAACTGGCGCCACGAAGCGCCGCCGCCGAACGTCTGGCTCACCACCGGAAGGGCCAGCTGGACGCGCTCCATCGGCTCCGCGCGGAGCACACCGGCCATGCGCGCTTTTTTGCGAGCCTTGCGCGTGCCCGTGCTGAACGAGAACTTCCAGTAGGCGAATGCCAGGATCGCGATCGCCACGGCGCTCCAGAGCAGGCGGTTCCAGAGGAACACCCCCTCGACCGGGAGGAGCTTTGTGTTCTTGTCGAAGACCGTCCAGTAGCGCGTCGCGAGCGAGAACGCATTGAAACCGAACGGGTCGAGCAGGCCGGCAACCAGTTCGTTCTCGATGTCCGAAAGCTTGGTGGAGGCGACTCCGTACGCGACGAAGAACGCCACGACGCTCGCGTAGGTGGCCATGAGGCTGCGCGTGAGGGCTGTGACGGCGAAGAAGATCGCGCCGCAGAGCAGGAGGTTCGGCAGGACGAGCACGAGCACCGAGTAGACATACGGCCAGAGCTGGAACGCGCCGAGGCGCTCCTGGTCGATCCACGGCATGAGGCTGCCGATGACGATCGCCAGCGCGACCCCGGCGTAGACCAGGACCGCGACGAGCAGCGAGCCGGTGAACCGTCCGCCGAGGTACTGCGCTTTCTTCACCGGAGAGCTGAAGAACAGCTCGTCGGTGTGCAGCTCGAAATCGCGGTGAATGGCATTCGCCACGAACGCGGTCGTGGTGAGGATGCCGAAGACGCTCATCCCCAGCAGCAACTGCATGATCACGTACGGCGCGTTGCGGTTCACCGCGCCGATCGCCCCGCCGATCGTCACGGCGTCCGTTGTGATGACGAGGAACGTCAGGAGGAAGTAGACGACCAGGAGGATGTAGAAGAGCGGCGACTTCAGGTGGTACTTGAGCTCGAAGCCCGTGATGGCCTTGAACATTTACGCCGCCGCCTCTTCCGCGTGGTGCAGCGTCGAGAAGTAGACGTCCTCGAGGCTGGCCGGGACGGGGAGGAAGCCTTCCGGCTGCGTCTCGCTGAACACATGCACGACGGTCTTGCCGCCGACGAGGCGCGTGGAGATGACGGCGTGCTCTTTCTGGAACGCCGCGAGTTGGTCCTTGCTGACGATGCGCTTCCAGATCCTGCCTTCCACGTTCCGCATCGCCTCGGCCGGCTCCCCCTCGGCCAGCACGCGGCCGTTGGAGATGATGGCCATGCGCGAGCAGAGGTCGCTCACGTCTTCGACGATGTGCGTGGAGAGGATCACGATGACGTTCTCGCCGATCTCGGCGAGGAGGTTGTGGAAGCGCACACGCTCGCCCGGATCGAGGCCCGCGGTCGGCTCGTCGACGATGATCAGCCTCGGGTTCCCGAGCAGCGCCTGCGCGATGCCGAACCGCTGCCGCATGCCCCCCGAGAACGTGCCGAGGTTCTGCTTGCGCACCTCGTACAGATTGACGCGGCGCAGCAGCGCGGCCACGAGCTCTTTGCGCTCCGCACGGTGATGGATTCCCTTGAGGATCGCAAAGTGATCGAGGAGCGCCTCGGCCGAGACGCGCGGATAGACGCCGAACTCCTGCGGGAGGTAGCCGAGCACGCGGCGGACGTCGTCTTTCTCGCGGAGGACATCGAGCTCGCCGAGGGTGATGGAGCCGGAGTCGGCTTCCTGGAGCGTGGCGATGGTGCGCATCAGCGTCGACTTGCCGGCACCGTTGGGACCGAGGAGGCCGAACATCCCGGTCGGAATGGTGAGGTCTACATCCTGGAGAGCTTTGACGCCGTTCGAGTAAGTCTTCGAGAGGCCCTGAATGCGCAGTTGGAGTGACATGCGCGTTCATACGAACCCTGCGGGCGAAGGTTGCGGCAGTCCGAGCGCGTCAGATTCGCGGCAGGAGTTGCTGAATGCGAGCGCGGGTTTGCGCTGCACGAATGGGTGAGTGGAGGTCCGTGAGCTTCGCGGTGCGGAAGCGCGCCGCAATGCGAAGGTTGTCCACCGGAACGAGGGTGGAGGTGACGACGACCTGCGTCCCGCGATCGAGCATCGCTTCCAGTTCGCGCGTCACCACCTGAGCCACCGGCGACTGTCCCACGAAGCAGAAAGCATCACGGCGAAGGACCTGGGTGGGTGGGACGCGCTGGCATGCCCGCCCACCCCGTAAGTTGACGCCATTGGCAGCCTGCGAGCCCGGGTCCACAGGTCTCTCGGGGTTTCATGATCGCATGCGAGGGGGTATTTCCGCCGTTCCGTCACTCCATGACTCGGAAAGGAGTCATGAGGTCGCCGTACTGGCTCCGGAGATGGACATGGGCTCTCGGTACATCCGAGCGACGCCCGGATGGGCGACGAAGGAGAAAGAATGATGCGGTATTCAGGTCGGTTCTGCTGTGTTCTCGCCGTGGCTTTCGTAGTGCTTCTCCTCCCGAGTGCATCGCGGGCGCAAAGTACGGGGGCTGAACACGCCGCTGCCCTAGCTCTGGGACGGGGCGTGGGGCTCACGCCGTCGATCCCATCCGAGAACCTCAACGACACGACCGGCGGCGGGTCTACGGAGGGATGTGGCGATATCGATCCCTCGGAGCCCTGCTACGGCGGCGGAACGGGTGAGCCGGAAGTCACGACCTGCAGTGCTTATTCCGGCGTGGAGATGTGCTGGACCTGTCATCCGAACCGCTTCGGGAAGATCGTCTGCTCCCGCGCGAACTACAGCGCACAGTGCAAGTGCGTGAACCGGCCCGTGGAAGGCGCCGGACCCGGAATCACGTACTGCGCCTCCAGCGGCAAGTGCACGTACATCTGACCACGAAGATGTCCACTGGAAGACTCCTGGCCTCGATCCTCCTCGCCTGCGTCTTCCGCGCCGGCGGTGCGGATGCGGCGACGGTCCGTGCGTTTCTCCAGCGCGACGCGACGGACCGGATCGCGGTGCAGCTGTCGGCCGTGCGTGTGAGGGGTGCCGGGGAGACGACGGAGCGCGTCGTCACGGAGTGTGAAGCTCCGGGAGAGTGTGAGTTGCCGCTGCGGCCGGGCGTGTGGGTGCTCGGCAGCGGAGAGTCCGGTTTCTACATCCGCGAGCGCAGCATCACGGTTGCTGCCGGTCTGGACGCGGGTGCGACGCTCACGGTCTCCGACACGACGCCGGTGAGGTTGACCACTCCGGGAGCCCTCGGCGGCGAGGCGACCATGCTGTTCCGGTCTGCGGACGTCGAGGACGTGCTGCCCTGCGAGCGGACCGCGGATCAGTGGACGTGCCACGTGCCGCGCGGCACGTGGGACCTGCAGTTCCGCCTCCGCGGTCATGCGTCGCACTTCTTTCACGATGTGAACGTGGGAACGTCGCCGGCCGCGTTGGGCGTGCTGAGGATGAAGCAGGGGGCGTCGCTCGCCGGGCGGGTGGCGGTGTCGGGGAAGGAGAGGCAGGCGGCCGGGAAAGTCGCCGTGACGCTGACAACGTCCGGCGCCGCTTCGTCCGGGCAGGCGAAGAGCGCTGCCACGGTGGCGTACGCGGATGCGAAGGGCTTGTTCCAGTTTACCGGCGTCGCCCCCGGCGCCTACCGGGTGCAGGCCCGGCGCGGGATCGAGAGCTCCGCGACCGTGGAGGTGACGGTGCTCGCCGGCCGTGAGGCGCTGTTGCGCGAGCCGCTGGTGGTCGCGGAGCCGGTGGTCGTGACTGTTTCGGTGATGGACCTGAGCGCCGGGGACAGGGGATGGCAGGTCGAGCTCAGTCGCGTGGAGAACGAGCTGCGGCATCTCGTCGACACCCGGAGTGCCGCGTCGGGGATTGCGCGTTTCTCCGTGCCGCCGGGATCGTATGAGCTGGCGTTGCTCGACGATCGCGCCTCGAAATGGGCTGTCCGTTCGATGGAAGTGGCGCAGGATGCGGTCGACGTCTCACTGGTCGTGAACCCGCGTGCGGTGGCCGGGCGGATTCGGATCGGGGAGGTGGGGATCCCGGCCGCCCTCACGTTTCACCATGGCGGCACGGGCTGTTCCATCCGGGCGGCAGCGGGCGAGGATGGAACATTCGCGGTGTGGCTACCGTCGGCACCGGATAGCGATCCGTGGAGGGTGGAGATCGCCAGTCCCGCGCTCAACGTGCAGCGCACCATTGCCGATGCGCGTGTGAGGACCGACGGTGCGGGGGTGGCGCGCCTGGAGCTCGACCTGCCGGCGACGCGCCTGGCGGGACGGGTGGTCGACGCCGAAGGGAAGCCGGTCCAGGGAGGGTTCGTCAATGTCGTCGCGGCGGAGGCGGACGACGAGCTGGCGCAGGTCGACATCGCGAGCGACGGGGAGTTCGCGGTGCATGCACTGCAGGCGGGACGCTACTCGGTGCGGGCGCTGATGCTCGATGGGCGCAGCAGCGAGGTGACGTACGCCACGGTGGATGCGCCGGATGACGATGCGGATGGCGAGACGCGCGTGACGCTGACAGTGAGCGCGGACAGGGTGGTGCGTGGGGTTGTAACGAGCGACGGCGGACCGGTGGCCGGAGCGATGGTGACGGCGATGCCGACCGACCGCGCGGTGGATTTCTTCGCTCCCCGGCGGACGGACGGGAGCGGGAGGTTTGCGTTCACGTTGCCCGAGGGAAGCCGCGAGTGCGATTTCGAGGTCGATGCGCCCGGGTTTGCGTTGCGGCTGTTTCACCGCCGCCTGGAAAGCGGCAGTGTGACCATCCCGGTCCATCAGTACGGGGGGACGCTGCGGCTTCGGCTGCCGCCTTGGAGCGGCCGCGAAAACGTCCCTCATCCCTGGCTGATTCACGACGGCGCGGTGGTCACGGCGTACACCGTCGATCGTCAACGGACGTTCCTGCGCGGCGCGGCGACGGTCGTGGAAACGTTCGTCGAGCCGGGCGCGTATGCGGTGTGCGTCGGGACCGTGCAGGAGCTGCCGGCGTTCCGCGCCGGAATTCTGCCGGCGGAACGCTGTACCTCGGGCGTGCTGGCTCCGTTCGGGGAACTGGAGCTGGATGGCGGGTCGGGTCGATAGTGTCGCTCGTACCGCAGGAGGCTCATCCTGCGTGTCCCCACCCACCCAGGTCCCTCGGTACGACAAGAAGCCTCGGAAAGGAGGAAGTCGAAGAAGACGAAACCTGACGAAGAGAACCTGACAGGTCTGAGTCCTGTCCAGCAAAGGGTGGCGCCAGCTGGAAGCGAGTGTTGCGCCTTGCGGGGTGACCCGCCGGGTGAAGTGTACACAGCGAGTGAACAGGCTGCGTGATGGAGCCCGAATTGTGGAGCCCCGAAATCATGGGAAGTGGCCGGGAAGCCGACACCGTCGAGGGTGTGGAAGGCAGCAGCTGAAGGCAGAGAGCCTGATTGCCGACAGCAAGGCCGGGGTCGTAGAGCGGGGCATGTTCACACTGGGGATCTCCGAGGAACTTGAGAGGCCTGATGACTTCCACGTGGGAAGGGCGGGGAGGAGAAGCCGCCGGAACAAGCTCCTGGCCCGGAAGCTGGCGGCACTGTCAGCCAAGGGAGGCCCGAGGTTGGCGGGCGGACACGAAAGCAAAGAGGTGCCGGGGCGTGGTACGGAATCGCGACGGAGACGATAGCGAGCCGGAAGAGCATCAGGAGTCGGAGCACCTTGATAGTAGAGAAGAAGGGGGGGAACTCAACCCCGGAGGACCCTCTGGATCGAGGCGAGGTGCCGGGTCATGGAGCCGAAGATGGGAAACACCAACGAGAGGCCGAGCTCGGAAGAAGTGTCAACGAGACTGACTCGGATAGCGGAACTGTCGAGGAAGATGTCAGGGACGGCGCTGACCACGCTGGCCCATCACATCGATGTCAATCTGATGCAGGAAGCGTTTGGGCGAGTCCGAAGGGGAGGAGCCGCAGGAATCGACGGAGTCACGGCCGAGGGGTACGAGGCGAATCTGGAGACGAACCTGAGCGATCTGCTCAAACGGTTCAAGAGCGGGACGTACTAGGCACCTCCGGTGAAGCGGAGCTACATCCCGAAAGCCGATGGCGGCCGGCGAGGTCTGGGAGTTCCGACCTTGGAAGACAAGGTGTTGCAGAAAGCCGTGACGATGGTGCTGGTGGCGATCTATGAGCAGGACTTCCTGCCCACGTCGTACGCGTACCGGCCGGAGCGGGGCGCACTGCACGCGCTGCGGGACCTGCGAGAAGAGTTGATGGAGAGGAGAGGGGGTTGGGTGTTGGAGGTCGACATCAAGTCGTTCTTCGACACCATCGAGCACGCCCACCTGCGCAGCTTTCTGGACAAGAGGGTGCGAGACGGAGTGATCCGTCGGATGATCGACAAGTGGCTCAAGCGGGAGTGATGGAAGAGGGAAGGGTGTGGTACCCGGAAGAGGGGACGCCGCAAGGCGGGGTGATCTCGCCGCTGCTGGCGAACATCTACCTTCACGAAGTGCTGGATCTGTGGTTCGAGAAGGAAGTCCGCCCTCGTATGAAAGGGAGGACCCGTCTGATCCGCTATGCCGACGACTTCGTGATCTGCTTCGAGAGGGAAGACGATGCCCGGAAGATCGCCGAGGTTCTCCCGAAGCGATTTGCCAAGCGCGCCAATGGTATGGAGTGCGGTAACGCAAGTTACCGCTCTGACTGCTGCTGTTCGTGCAGCAAGCGAGGGCTGGTGCGATCTCGCCTGGTGGCACGAGCGAAGGCTGGACCTGCTCGCGTTGCAGAACGAACAAAAACAGCAAGAGCGGTAACTCGCGTTGCCGCACTCCATAAAAAATCCCCGCCGCGGAGCGCTCCGCGGCGGGGATCGGGGTGCTCGAACGATGAATGTTACGGGCAGACGGTGGACGGGATGGTGAACGATTCCGTGACCGTCACCGCGCCGGTGCCGGAGACGGTGGCTTTGGCGCCGACGCCGACGCCGTACTGGGCGAAGGCGGTCCAGACGAGGCAGTCGCGGGTGGTGGCGGCGAGGATGCCGTCGCGCATGTGTTCGTAGTACGGGCGGGAGGGGGTGAAGTTCATGCCCTGCACGAGGTCGCGCAGGAGCTGATCGGTGGTGAAGCCGTTCGCGAGGTAGAGCTCGCGGAGCTTCCAGCCGATCGCGCCGTAGATTTCGCCGTCGTAGTGGACGCCGGTGCCGGTGACGCTGCCGTAGGTGCGCGGGAAGTTGGCGTACGGGGCGGAGCGGATGCCGAGCGGGTCGCTGGCCGAGTATTCGCCGACGCGGTCGTCGCCGTTGAGGACGATGGCTAGGACGTCGGCCATGCCTTCGCCGATGGCGCCGGCGACCGGGCCGTCCATGCTGCCGATCATGCGCCAGGTCAGGCCGTGGCCGTACTCGTGATAGACGATGTCGGAGTCGAGGTCGCCGTCGCGCGACAGCGGCGCCGGGTTGGTGGCGCGGATGGTGGCGGAAGCGCCGGCCGAGGCCTTGACGGTGGTGCCGTCGGTGAAGCCGACGAACACCGAGGGGATGGTGATGGTGGTGTCGGCGCCGCCCATGGTCATCACGCCGTCGCCGCCGGTGACGTGGTTGGCGACGATGACGCCGGTGGCGCCGGCGTTCTGCGCGTTCTTCACCTTCAGGACGAAGTCGCAGGTGCCACGGTCGATGATCGCGACCTTACCCGTGAGGGAGGCCATGGCGGTGCAGCCGTCAGCGGGGGAGCCGAGGGCGAGCACGCCGGTCAGGCCGGTGCCGTTGAGCTGCGGGCCGAACTCCGCGCTCGCCGCGCTGTAGATGGCCGAGCCGACCACGACCTGGTGCGACGGCTTGCCGGTCCAGAGGTACATCTGCATGCGCGGGTTCTGCCCGTCGCGCGGGGTCGCGAAGTTCGCGTTGTCGGTCCCGCCGCCGTCCTGCGCCTCGGCGTTCACGGAGTCCGACGCGCGGCCACCGCGGCTGAAGTTGTTCTCCTGGAAGTTGCCTTCCGCTTCATTGAAGCCGGCAACGTAGAGGATGTCGTGGATGCGGTTGTTGAGATAGAAGAGGTTCTGCACCGCGACCGCGCGGTTCGTCACGGTGCCGGGCGCCGTGGTCGCGCTGAAGACGCTGGTGAAGGCGCCGCCGCTCACGGCAGAGCCGCCGGTATCCGGCGCGCCGTTCGCCACGGCGTCGAGATACGAGTGGACGTTGTTGCCGGTGATGTTGATGGTGGTCTGCGTGACGTTGCTCAGCCAGCCCGACGGGGAGGGGTTGGTGCCGGCCGGCGAGACTGCTGCCGGACCGCTCATGAGCGTCTGCGGGCCCTTGGCCGGATCGATCGGGAAGATGAAGTAGGAGTCGTTGTTGGTGCGCTTCTCGACGTTCAGCACTTCGCCGCTGCCGCTGACCAGCGTCTCGAACAGCAGGTTCTTTCTGTCGGTCCAGGTCGTGACGACGAAGCCGTTGCGGAACGAGCCGTCTTCCATCGGGACGACGACGCTGTCCACGGTCGGCTCCGCATGGAAGTCGTTGCCGCGTGCGAAGGAGGCGCGGTGCCCTGCACGGGTCACCAGCTCCGTCGGCTGGAGCGCCGGTGCGACTTCGGCGAGGGCGGCGCGCAGCGCCTGCCGCTCGTCGATCGAGGCGGCGGCGACTTTGCCGCGCGGTACGTCGACGACGTTCTCGAGCACGTGCAGCAGACGCATCAAAGAAGCCTCCGGCGGGTAGGACGGCAGTCGATGAAAGCCACGCACCGGCCTCTGACCAGCGGGGGCGTGGAGCCTTAGTTCGGGAACGAGGCACGTAAGGATACGACGTCTCCGCGAATTCCACCAGATTTGTAACGTAGGATGTGCCCTCATGAGGCCGGTGGGGCTGACTCCAAACAAAATCCCCGCCGCGGATTGCTCCGCGGCGGGGATGGGGTTGCACGTCAGACTGTGAGTGTTACGGGCAGACGCCGGCCGGGATCGTGAACGATTCCGTGATCTTGATGGTCGAGCCCTTCACGGTCGCTTTGGCGCCGGAGCCGACGCCGTACTGGGCGAAGGCCGTCCAGACGAGGCAGTCGCGGGTGGAGGCGGCGAGGATGCCGTCGCGCATGTGCTCGTAGAACGGGCGGGCGGGGGTGAAGTTCATCCCCTGCACGAGGTCGCGCAGGAGCTGGTCGGTGGTGAAGCCGTTCGCGAGGTAGAGCTCGCGGAGCCTCCAGCCGATTGCGCCGTAGACCTCGCCGTCGAAGTGGACGCTGGTGCCGGCGATGTCGCCGTAGCTGCGCGGATAGTTCGCATAGGGCGCGCTGCGGATGCCCAGCGGGTCGGTGGCCGAGTACTCGCCGACGCGGTCGTCGCCGTTGAGGATGATGGCCAGGACGTCGGACATGCCTTCGCCGATGGCACCCGCGATCGGGCCGTCCATGCGCGTGATCATGCGCCAGGTCAGGCCGTGGCCGTACTCGTGGTAGACGATGTCGGAGTCGAGGTCGCCGTCACGCGAAAGCGGCGCGGGGGTGGTGGCGCGGATCGTGGCCGAGGAGCCGGCGGCGGACTTGATCGCCGCGCCGTCCGTGAGCCCGACGAAGATTGAGGGGATGGTGATGGTCGCATCGACCCCGCCCATGGTCATGACGGCGTCGCCGCCGGCGGCGTGGTTGGCCACGATGACGCCGGTGGCGCCGGCGTTCTGCGCGTTCTTCACCTTCACGACAAAGTCGCAGGTGCCGCGATCGATGACCGCGATCTTGCCGCTCAGCGAGGCGACGGCGGTGCAGCCGTCGGCCGGGGAGGCGACCGCAAGCAGGCCGGTGAGGCCGGTGCCGGTGAGCTGTGTCCCGAACTCCGCGCCGGCGGCGCTGTAGATGTTGGCGCCGACCACCGCCTGGTGCGACGGCTTGCCGGTCCAGAGGTACATCTGCATGCGCGGGTTGTTGCCGTCGCTCGGTGTGGCGAAGTTCGCGTTGTCAGTGCCGCCGCCGTCCTGCGCCTCGGCGTTGACGGAGTCCGAGGCCCTGCCGCCGCGGCCGAAGTTGTTCTCCTGGAAGTTCCCCTCCGCTTCATTGAAGCCGGCGGTGTAGAGGAGGTCGTGGATGAGGTTGTTGTGATAGAAGAGGTTCTGCACCGCGACCGCGCGGTTCGTCACCGTGGACGGGGCCTCGGCGGGGTTGAAGACGCTGGTGAACGCGCCCGTCGTGACCGCGGAGCCGCCGGTGTCCGGCGCGCCGTTGGCCACGGCATCGAGGTAGGCGTGGACGTTGTTGCCGGTGATGTTGATGGTGTTCTGCGCGCCGGTGCCGAGCCAGCCTGCGGGCGACGGCGTCGTGCCGGCCGGGGAGACCGGGGCCGGTCCGCTGGCCAGGGACTGGGTGCTCTTGCCCGGGTCGATCGGGAAGATGAAGTACGAGTCGGTGTTGGTGCGCTTCTCGACGTTCAGCACCGCGCCGTCGCCGCTCACCAGCGTCTCGTGCAGCAGGTTCTTTTTGTCGGTCCAGGTCGTGACCACGAAGCCGTTGCGGAAGGAGCCGTCTTCCATCGGGACGATCACGCTCTCGACGGTCGGGTCGGCGTGGAAGAAGGAGCCGCGCGCGAACGAGGCGCGATGTCCTTCGCGGCTCACCATCTCCGGCAGCAATAGCGCCGGTGCGACCTGCGCGAGTGCGGCCCGCAGCGCCTGTCGCTCGTCGATGGACGCCGAGGCCACCTGGCCGCGGGGGACGTTCACGACGTTCTCGATCACGTGTACGAGCTGCCCCTGATCGTTGAACGCCGCCTTCACGTACGAGCCATAGACGGCGCGGCCGTTGATGCGCTGCTCGAGGCGCGCGTGCGAGATGCCGTCCTGCGGACGGCCTTCCGCGACCACTGCCAGCGTGCGCACGGTCGCCGCGTCGCGGCCCTGCGTGCGGAGATACTGCGCGACGGTGGCCACGGACGAACCGGCCGACGACGCCGTCAGCGCTTCCATGTGGTCGTTGCGATGGACGTTCGCGGGACGTTCGTCGCGCGACAGCCGCTGCGCGGCGGCGGGAAGGATGATCGAGACACAGAGAAGGAGTGCAAACGCGAAGCGATGCTGACGAGTCAAACGGGCCTCCCGGCGGGTTGGAGGGTCGATGAAATCCCCAATCAGGCTTCATGGGAGCCGTGGCTGGGGGGCTTAATTGTGGGACGAAGGAGGGAAGCATACGCTCCTTCGGTCGTCCCGTCGAACCGCCGTGCCGGGTAGCTCCGATGGGGCTAGTGTCCTGTCACGCTTGTTTTCAAGCGTGACAGGACACTAGACGTCCGAACCGTAGTACTCGCGCGCATACGGTGTGTAGAGCGGGTCCTCGCGTAGCGTGCGCGCTTTGTCGCGGTACGCCGCGATCAATGGCTCGGGAATCGCGTCCTCGGTCACAGGCGTGCCGGGGCGCATGCGCTGCAGCAGGGCGATGGCGGGGCGAAAGCGGTTCCTGAAGATCCCGCGCAGGTAGATGCGCTTCAGGCGCGAGCCGATCGGCAGGCGTTGCACCAGGCGCGTGAGACGGGGATACCAGTACATCTCGGCCGGAGAGAGCGCCGTGTTGACCCGGCCGGTCGCGGCTACGAAGTGGGCGAGGCCGAGTCGTTCTTCGAGCGTGCGCACGAAGCGGTCGACGTCGTCGCGGAGCAGCTCGTACGGCATCACCAGGACCTGCTCCGCGCCGAACGCGCCTCGGTACATGCCGATGACGCGGTCGTAGTCCCACGGCCGGTCGAGCAGCGGGTCGGTGACGAACTCCTCGAGCGGGACGCCGGCTCCGGAGCGGATGTATTGCGAGTACGAGGAGAAGATCATCGACCGGAATCCGCGCGTGACGATGAGCACGTGCGCACGTGGAAAGAGCGCCGCGAGCAGGGCGCAGACGTGCGCCTGGGCCACGGCCGGATCGAACGGGTCTTCGAGTCTGTAGTGTTCCTTGCCGGTGTCGCGGTGGGGGGCCGTGAATTCCTCGGAGCTGGTGACGCGATACCGCACCTCCGGCCGCGGAGCCACGCCTTCGCGGGCGATCTCATAGACGCCGTGATACCCGGCGATCCCTCCCTCGGCGTACGCGAGCTGGGGGTGCTCCCGGAACCAGTGGCGAAGAAAGTTCGACCCCGTTTTCGGGAAGCCGACGTGGATGAGGTGTCCGGACATTCGTGAAGCATAATGCGCGGCCTCATGCACGACACCCCTTCGACACCGGAAGAACTACGCGCCGAGATTCGCCGCCTCGGACCATGGCATCAGGACCTGGAGATCGCCCCCGGCATACGCACCAGCGAGCGCGCGCCGGGCGATGATCCCGACCCGCTCCACATCGGGAACCCGGGGATGCTGCAGCCGGGCTACGTACTGGACATCCTGATGCGGGACGTCTTTCCGAACGGGTTCGAGGGGCGCTCCCTGCTCGACTGCGGATGCAACGCGGGCGGCTATCTTTTCGAAGCGAAGCGCCTGGGCGCCGGGCGATGTTTCGGGTTCGACGTGCGCGAGCACTGGCTGAACCAGGCGCGCTTCGTCGGGCGTCATCGGCCGGGCAACGACGTCGAGTTCGCGCAGCTCGACCTGCTCGCGCTGCGCGAGCGCAAGCTCGAGCCGTTCGACGTGACGTTGTTCTTCGGGCTCTTCTATCACCTGCCGGATCCGGTGGCGGGGCTCCGCATCGCTGCCGATCTCACGCGCGAGCTGCTCGTGCTGAATACTGCCGCCGACCCGAAGCTCACCGGTCACGCGCTCACGCTGAGTGTCGAGAGCGACACGGCACTGATGTCGGGTGTACACCGTCTGGCCTGGTTGCCGACGAGTGCGCGCGTCCTGGAGGAGATCCTGCGCTGGTGCGGGTTTCCGCACACGCGCGTGCACTATGTCCGGTCGGCGCCGCGATTCCCGCGCATCCAGGTCCTCGCCGCGCGCGATGCACGCACGTTCGCGCATTACGACACGATTCATCCGCCACAGCCGCCTCGGCGAAGGCCGCTCTGGAAGCGCGTCGCGCGCCGGCTGCTCAGGCGCTGAGCCGCGCCAGGGCTTCGACGGCGAACGCGGTGGTCCACGCTTCCGAGGCCCAGTAGGGCGTATCGGGGTGGGGCTCGCCGAACGTGCCGTCGCGGTTGCGTGCCCGGCCGCCGTGGTAGACGGCGGCGGCCGGCCAGGCGCCGGACGGCAGCTGCATTCGACGCAGGATCTCGACATCCGCCGTGCGTCCGAGGTACAGCCGCGCACACGCCGCGAGCGCGTGCTCGAGGGCGTTCGAGGGAGCCGCCGCGTCCAGCTTCTTCGCGATGAGGGCGCACGCCGCGGGGGAGATGCTGTGCAGCGCGCGGGCGAAAAAGTACCACACCACGAAGGGGTTGTCGTACCACTTGTCGCAGTGGCGCTCGCGGTCTTCGCGGAGGACGGCCAGGAGGTGCTCTTCTACCTCGGGGATCGACCCGAGGTAGAAGAGCACGTTGGCGTTGACCACGGCGTCGGCGTCGAACGGCTTGGCCGACGTGCGGGTGAAGAACGCGTACATCGCGAGCGGATGGCGGTACCGCAGCAGCCAGGTGCGAAAGAGGCCGCGCCGGTTGCGGTTCTTCAGGAGCAGCGCGCGGTTGTCCGGGATGCTCCGTCCCGCACGCGCGAGCACGGCCGACGCACAGGCGGTGTCGTCGAGATCGGGCAGCAGGAACGCGTGCTGCGGATGCACGCGCGGCCAGTGCTTCCAGACGCCACCGGGCTGCATCTCGGCCGCGAGAAAGTCGAGCGCGCGCCGCCGTACGCCGGCCGCGGCCGGTGCGAACGAGAGCGAGTGCGCCATGACCGCAGTCGGGAAAACCGACGGATCGGGCTTCCCTGACGCGAGCACGGGCAGCTCGCCGCTCGGAAGCTGGACGCGCCGCAGGTACTCGACGCCGCGCGCGACGGCTTCGTTCGCCGGACCGTACATTCCTGGAAGCATAATGCCTCGCATGTCCTCGGCAACGACGTTCGCGGCCCGTTATGACACCCTCCTGGCCGAGCCGCGCATCCGCGCGCTGTATGGTGAGAGCGGATACTTCAACGTCGGCTACTGGGTCGACGGCGCGCGCGATCTGGTCGCTGCCTGCGATCGGCTGGTCGATGAGATCGCCTCCGTGGTTCCGCACGATGCAGGGGTGATTCTCGACGTCGGCTGTGGCCTCGGCGCGGGCACGCGCCGTCTCGGCGATCGCTTTCCGCGCTCGCTGGTCACGGGAGTGAACGTCTCACTCTGGCAGCTGACGCAGGCGCGCGCGTGTGGAGTGAAGTCGACGGTCGTCGCCGATGCGACGAAACTCGCCGTCGGCTCTGGTTCGGCCGATGCGGTGCTGGCCGTCGAGTCGGCGGAGCATTTCGATACACGCGAGGACTTCTTCGCCGAGGCGTACCGGGTGCTGCGGCCGGGCGGCGTGCTCGCGCTGTCGGACATGCTCTTTCACGAGGGGGACGAGATCGCGGACTGGATGCTGCTGCCCAGGCGCCGCGTCCGCACGATCGCCGAGTACGAAGCCGCGATGCGTCACGCGGGCTTCACCAGCGTGACGGTGCGCGACATCACCGCGCAGTCATGGACGCCCTACTGCGCCCAGATGCTGCAGGTCTACGAAGGCCACGAGGAGGTGTTGCGAAAAATCGAGGACTCGCTCGCGCACTACGTCCTCGCGTTCGCGCGCCGCTCCTGAGCAGGCCCCTCGGCGTCCCCTACCGTAGCTGCTCGGCGCGGATGGGCTCGAACGAGCGTTCGACTACCGCGATGCGGTGGACGCCTTCGGGGCGCGTGGCGAAGGGATAGCGCGTGTAGAACTGGTCATCCACTTCGAAGACCTCCAGCTCTTGCGGCATGGCCGGATTGGCGTAGTAACAGCGCAGCGGCGCCTCCCTGGAGACCAGCAGGGCCGTGGCGCTGATCCGCGTCGTGCGGCCGCGGTTCGGGTGCGAGCCGTGAAAGAGTTTCTGCGAGAACACCAGCGCGCCGCCGGCGCGGATGGGAACGGGCGTGGCCTGCTTCAGCAACCGCGCCGAAAGAGCGGCGTAGGGAGACCAGCCTCCGAAGCTTCGCGGTCCGTCGTTCCAGCGGTGGCTTCCCGGAAGCACGGCAATCCCGTTCGTCGCATCCGTGTCCACGAGCGGGATCCATACTCCGATGCTGGAGTAGCGATCTTCGTCGACGAACGAGGGGTCCTGATGAACCTGAACCACGCCCTCGGCGCTCTGCTGCGGCTCCTTGACCAGGAAGTTGCAGATGCAGAAACGGTACTCCGGCAGGAGCTGCGCCGCGCGCGGTGCCACGACCTCCTTGATGGCGCCGTGGACCTTGGCGCGATAGGCGAGGTCCGCACTCAACATCGAGGCGTTCCACGCGCCGTGCTGCGCCGGGTTGTCGAGCGCGTGGAAGACGCGCAGAAGGTGGTCGACTTCGGACGGGGTGACGAAATTCTCCACGACCGTATAGCCGTCGCGGTCGAGGAGCTCGGAGAGGCGGGACATGACGCGAATGTAGCACGGCCGGCGGTCAGTCCCAGTCGACGTCCAGCGTCACGAGCGCATGCGTCGCGAGCTGCCCGTTCGCGAGCAGGCTGGCCTCGGAGCGGACGTCGAGCCACTCCGGCGCGTCCTGGAAGCCGTAGTGCGCGAGCGCCGTTCGCGTCCGCGCGTCCATGATGGCGGCACGCAGGGTGTAGCGCGACCCGACCAGGGGCAGGCGGGGGAGGACGCACGACAGCTCACCAACCCCTGCCTCGAGCGTGCGGGCGCGCAGGTCGTACTCGCTGGCGATGTGCACCCATTGATCGGCGGTCCAGACGCCGAAGCCCCACCAGACCTCGACGCGCTCTTCGGCCCGATACCGCACGGTGATCCGGACGGGCTCTCCGGTCCGGATCATCTCACCGTGAACGGCCGTGGCGTGGATCTCTTCGATCGTCACGGGCCCGATCGCGGGAGCGCGATAACGCGCCGCTTCCGGCTCGGCGTCCGGCCGCCGCGGGTCGTTCAACATCTCGTTGAGCGCATCGACGGCGCTGCCGCGGAACGACACGCGGCCGTGACTGAGCAGGACCCCGCGCTCACACAGCGATTGGACCTGGTAGGGGCTGTGGGAGACGAACAGGAGCGCGCCGCCCCCGTTCAGGTACGAGAGCATGTGCGTGACACACTTCCGCTGGAACACCGCGTCGCCGACGGCGAGCACTTCGTCCACCATCAGCACCTCGGACTGGAGATTCGCGGCCAGCGCGTAGGCCAGCCTGGCCCGCATTCCGGAGCTGTACGACTGCATCGGGGCGTCGAAGAACTCTTCGAGCTCGGCGAACTCGAGGACCTTCTCCTGCAGCTCGCCGGTCGCGCGCCGGTCGAGACCGTGGAGCGCGGCGCCGACGCGCACGTTTTCCCTTCCCGTCAGGAGTGGGTCGAAGCCGATCCCGAGCTCGATGAGGGCCTGGGCGCGGCCGCGCAGCCTCACCTCGCCGCGATCGGGCTTGAGCAGTCCGGCCAGGACTTTCAGCACCGTGCTCTTGCCGGCGCCGTTCCGGCCGATGACGGCCAGCGCCTCTCCTCTGGCCAGCTCGAACGAGACATCGTCGACGGCCCAGAACTCGTCGCGCCGCAGCCCGGACGGCGGTGCGATCGGCAGCACTTCGCGCACGATGTCCTGCACGCCGTACCAGAGCCCGCGCCGCAGCGAACGGCAGTACTTTTTCGAAAGGCCGGAAACGGAGAGGACACTCATCGCGCGATCCGTCTCATGCGTCGCACCTTCGCGCGCGCCTTCGCGTCGAACGCATGGAACTGGCTTACGCGGCGACCTTCCGCCTCGGCGGTCTGCACGACGTCGGCGAGTACGTACATCGGTCTGGCCGCAACCTGCACGAACGTATCGAAGCCATCGGCGAGTGCCGCCGAAACGGCGTTCGCAAAGTGCGAGGGGACGGTCATCATCCACTGCATGCACTGCGCGTCGAAGCGGGTGCCGGCGGGGAGCAGCGCACCGACGGCAGGGGAGTAGATCGGACGCTGTACCGGGCGCAACGCAACGCCGGCTCCCATCCGCTCGCGCGACCATTCCCGGTTCCAGTACATGTTCGGCGTGTGGTACGGCCAGCCGCTCGGCGCCTCTTTCACGACCGCGTCGCCGAACCAGCCCCGGATGGCCTCAGCATCGCTCTCGCGGCAGAGCACGAGCGAGAGTGCCGGGCTCGAGGTGCCGAGGAAATCGACGGGCGCCGGCGCGGTTCGGCAGAGATGGTTGGCGGTCTCGGCGTCCGCTTTGACGACATACGTTCGATGTGCGGAGGGGGGTTCGGTGACCGACTGCGCCACGACGGCCACGAGCCGCGCGCACTCTTCGCGGGAGATGGCGCCGATCGCGTACGGCGCGATGACTTCGCCAAGGCTGACGCCGAGGGCGCCGTCGGGAGTGATTCCGTCCGCATGCCACTGATCGATGAGGGCGATCCGGGTCAGGCCGTGGTGTACGAGCTCGTTCCGGCGCTCGAGCTCCGCCGTCGCCGGCGGTTCCTTTTCGCCGCGAAAGGCCGCCGCAGCGCTCCAACCGAGGATTTCTTCGACAATCGCAGCGCTGGCTTCGATCGAATCGCGGAACGCACGGTCGTCGCGATAGAGCTCGACGTTGACGGGTGGAAAGCCTCCCGCGCCGCCGGGGATGACGAAGAGCAGCGCGTGCCGCCGCCGGAACCTTGCGATGAGCCTCTTCACCCGAGCCGCTCCACCACGTGAGGCCGGGCCAGCCGCAGGAGGACCCACGCGACGACGAGCAACGCCGCCGCCGCGGCGGTGACGAGCACGAACCCGTCCGCTGCCGGTGCGGAAGAGGTGAGCCATGCGCGCGTCGTCTCGAGCAGCGGTGTCACAGGGTTGAGCCGCAGGATGCCTTCCTCGGGCGCCCGGTATATGACCGGCGTGAGGAAGAACCAGAGCCCGGTCACCATGACCACCGCGCGGCCGACGTCGTCGTACAGCAGTCCCACCGGCGCGAGAAAGACGCCGAAGGCGAGGCCGAGCAGCATGAGTGCCGCGATGCCGAGGGGCGCGAACAGCACGCTCCAGCCGATCGGGACGTCATACGTGATCAGCATCGACGCGAGCACGACCAGGCGCACCGCGCAATTCGAAAGCGCCTCGAGCACGCCGGCGAGGACGAGCGCCTCCAGCGGCACGCGGCTGCGCGTGACGAGCTGCCGTCCCGCCGCGAGCTGCTGCAGCGGCGCGTTCAACGCGTCGACGAAGGTCTGCCACAACGCCATGCCGGCCAGGACGTGTACGGGGTAGGGGATTTCCGGAGCGGCGATGACGACCAGCCGGCGCGCGTTGATGTACACCCACACCAGCGTCGTGGCGATGATCGGCAGCAGGAGCCAGGCGTAGCCGAGCCACGTGCGGCGATAGCGAACCTGCACGTTTCGCCGGAAGAGATGCCACGCCACCGTCGCCGTGTTCCGCAGGTCCTCTTTCGCCGAGGCGAGAAAGCGCCGCGGATGCCGCAACGCGGGATCGGCGGTGTAGACGGTCTCCGTCACCGGGCTCTCCGCGTCTCGATGGTGAGGCTCTCGACGTAATGGGCCATCATCGTCGCGCAGTGGCGCACGCTCTCGAGCGGCTGTGCGGCGCGGAAGTCGGGCGCCTGGGCGAGCAGCGTGCGCATCGCGGCGGTGACGGTGGCCCGTCCGAGCGTCGCGCCGATGCAGTAGTGGATGCCGTGGCCGAACGTCAGATGGCGCGACGCGCCGCGGTCGAGGCGCAGCTCGTTCGGAGACTCGTAGCGGCGAGGGTCGCGGTTCGCGGCAGCGAGCGAGAGATAGACGAGGGCTCCCGCCGGGATGCGCGCACCGCCCAGCTCCACGTCGCCGGTGGCGAGACGCCGCAACATCGGTTCCGGCTGATGCATGCGCATCACTTCTTCGATGAACGGCGCGAGCAGCGACGGATCCCTCTCGACGGCAGCACGCGCGTGCGGATGCTGCAGCAAGGCGAGCACGCACTGCGCGATGACGCGCTCGGTGGTGGCAGTGGACGCGACCCAGAACAGACGTACCAGGCTGCGGGCGCGTGGCTCGTCGAATCCGTCGCCGCGCAGCCGTTCGTACATCGCGGCCCGATGTGCGAGCGCGTCGATCTTGCGCACGTAGTCGCCGAAGTCGGCGGAGTGCGCGCCGGCGTCGCGCAGCGCTTCGACCTCGGCATCGTCGAATCCGAGGAGGCGCGCCGCCACCGCTTCACTCACCGGCCGGCCGTATCCGGCCACGGCGTCGACACGAGCGAGCAGCAGCGACGCCGCGTATTCGCCGGCGAACGCTCCCAGGCGCTCGATGACGTCGCGCGCAAAGTAGGAGTTCAGCGTGCGTCGGACCGCCGTGTGCTCGGGCGGGTCGGCTGCGAGCAGCACCGCGTCCACGTCCTCGTACGGCCGGTTCGACAACAGGTCGGGACGCGTGAAGGCCCATTGCACCTCGTCGTGACCGAGCACGAGCCAGGCGCCGTGGCGCTCGAGGAACTGGACCGGCCCCTTCGCGCGCAGCGCGTCGTAGTGAGGGAACGGATCGCGTGCGATCTCCGCTGCGTCGAGGTCGATGGCGGAGGCGCCGGCCGAGGCGGGAAGGGGCGCAGGCGGGTTCCTGCGGCGCTTGGCGAGGGCGCGGAGCTTGCGCCGAACGCGCGCGAAAAGCGTCATCCGAGGCGTGCCGCCGCAAAGGCGTGGTCGAGGGGTCGAATCATTTCGCCGGAATGCTCTCACGGTTTGGAGCGCGGTGACTTCGTCACCGCTGATCTGGAGTGCGGTAACTGGCTGGCGTTACCGCACTCCAGATTCATGCCGTGGCCGGCGTCGTTCGCGCCACAGCTGCACCGCGTCGCTGAAAGTGTGGCGGAGGCGGTTCGGGAAGAGCACGATGTGGATCGCGAGCACGAGCCAGTCGCGGGACTCGAGGAGGATGGCGATCGGGAGGAAGAGGTCGTAGTACTCGTGGAGGACGATCAGGAAGCGCGGCTTCGGGGCGACGATCACCGGGTTGAGAGCGAAGCGATACGTGCGGATCGCGGCGAAGAGGGCATACAGGAGCAGGAACCCCACCGCCCAGACGCTGCGCATCTGCCAGAGCATCGCCGCCAGTCCGGCCAGCTCGAGCGGGAAGACGGCGTACGTGCCGAGGCGCGCGGCGACGTGCGGCGGGTGGAGCTGGGCGAACGTGCGCACGCCGGCGACGCGGTCATTGTCGCGGTCGGTGAGCTGGTGCCAGAGGATGCCGCGTACGCCGTTCGCGAAGGCCCAGGTGCCGACGGCGGCCAGCCAGGCGACGCTCACCGGGCGATCCGCTGCGGCACGGCAGGCGACGATCACTCCCACGAGGGTGGGGAAGAGATGCGCGCCGCTGGCGTCGCAGAGGACGCCGAGGATGCCGCGGGCCTTGAAGCGGAACGGCGGGAGGGAGTAGAGCGAGAAGGCCAGCCAGGCGGCGAGGTAGACGCCGAGCAGCAGTGCGTCATGGCGCCAGAGGATGCAGAAGACGATCCCCAAGCCGGCGGTGATTGCGACGAGCGCCGCCGCGTAGGCGGGGGGGCGGCCGAGGAGGCGATTCGGCTTGCCGGCGGCGAGGTCTTCGTCGCGATCGGTGAGGTCGTTGATCACGCTCACGTACGCCGCGCCGGGGACGAGCGCGAGCAGCAGCACCAGCGCGGCCGGCCAGAGCGAGCTCACCGGCACCTGCAGCGTGAGCGCGGTCGCGTAGAAGGCGGCGAGGATCGGCGCGAGCTTGTACTCCCACCATTCTCCGGCGCGGACGAGGTCCGTCAGGTTGTGCCGAATACCGGTCAAGAATAGCAGTTTCAGCCATATACTCGCGCCGCGGTCTCACCACCATTAGTGGAAACCGGCATTAAGGTAATGAATAACCGGCCTTCCACCCGATTTCTGTTCGTCAGCAGCAACACCACGCCCTGGGGCGGGAGCGAAGAGCTGTGGAGCGCCGCCGCGGCCGAGCTCGCCCGGAAGGGGCGCCGCGTCTCGGTGCTCAAGGCGAACGTCAACCGGGACGAGCCGCGCATCCGGCGCCTGATCGAGCTGCACTGCCGGATCAGCGATCTCGACCAACTGCGCATCTTTTCCCGCTTCCCGCGCCTCCGGCGCGCCGCCTCGATGTTCATCACCGCGCAACGGCTGGCGCAGCTGACTCTCGAGATGAAGCTGTTCAACCCCGGCCTGGTGGTGGTCTCGCAGGGGATGAACTTCGACGGGCTGCATTACGCGAACGCCTGCCGCAGGATGAAGAAGCCGTACGTGCTGATCGCGCAGAAGGCGGGCGACGTCTACTGGCCTGACGACAGCGTCCGCGCGCGGATGCGCAAGGTCTACTCCGCGGCGGAGGCGTGCTACTTCGTCTCGGAGCACAACCGGCGGCTGACGGAGGAGCAGCTCGGGTTCGAGCTGCCGCACGCTCGGGTGGTGCGGAACCCGTTCCTGGTGCCGTGGGAGCGGCGCAGCGACTGGCCCTCCGCGGAGGAGGGGCTGCGGCTCGCGTGCGTCGGACGGCTGTTTCCGGCGGAGAAGGGACAGGACCTCCTCCTCCGCGTGCTGGCGCGCGAGAAGTGGCGCAGCCGGCCGCTCTCGGTGACGCTGTACGGTTCCGGCCACCATCGCGTGGGGCTGGAGAAGATGACGTCCTACTTCGGGCTGACCAGCGTGCGGTTCGCCGGCTTCGTCGACGACGTGCCGTCGATCTGGAACGACCATCACGGCCTGATTCTCGCGTCGCGCTGCGAAGGGTTGCCGCTGGTGCTGGTCGAGGCGATGCTCAGCGGCCGTGTTGCGGTGACGACCAACGCCGGCGGCAGCGGCGAGATCCTGGAGGACGGCCTCACCGGGTTCCTCGCCGCCGCCGCGACCGAGGATGCGGTCGACGAAGCGCTGGAACGGGCGTGGCAGCGGCGCGGCGAATGGCGCGCCATCGGAGCAGCGGCGGCGGATGCGGTGCGCGAGCTGGTGCCACCCGATCCGGCGGAGGTGTTTGCCGGGGTGCTGCGGGCGGTGGTGCAAGAAATTGAAAATTGAAAATTGAAAATTGAAAAAGCGGAGATGGTCGCTTCGCGACTCGTGTGCTGCCGATTTTTCAATTTTCAGTTTGCTTCTGCGCCTACTTCACCAGTGCTCGCAGCTCCTGAACGTGCACGGCCTTGAGCTGTGACGCCGCGGCTACGCCCGGGCTGTACACCGGCGCCGCGAAACCGAGCGCCGTCAGTGCTGGTGAGAGTGCGGTGCGCAACTCGGACACGTGCACCGCCTTCGCCTTCGTCGAACCGGCAGTGATGACGGGGTCGGTGAACGTGGCCGCGGTCAGGCCGGCTGCGGCGCGGACGGCGTTCACGGCGTTGCGTAGCTCGACGAGGTGCGCGCGCTCGATGCGGGTGGACCGGATGACCAGCGGGTCGTCGGTGAACAGCACCGCGGTGGCCAGGCTGGCGTTGCTGAAACCGGAGGTCGAGCCGGAGGCGACGGCGCGGACGCGGTAGACGTGCGCGGTGCCGGCGCCGACGGTGTCGGCGAAGGCGGGGGAAGCGGAAGTGCCGATCTGGGTCTCGGCCACCCCGGCGGACTTGCGGAAGATCTCGTAGGTCGCGCCGGCGACGCCGGTCCAGGTCACGGAGATGCCGGTGGTCGACGTGGCGGTGGCGACGAGATCCGCCGGCGCTGCGAGGGCGACCTCGGCGGATTGGGTGAGCTTGAAGCCGGTGAGGCTGGTCGAGTGGCCGTCGAACTGCGCGCCGAAGGCGTAGATGCGCAGCTCGAACGGCGCGTTCACGGCTGAGAACGCGGCGGTCGACGGGATCGCGAGCACGTGCTCGATCTCGTCGAACGTGTCCTTGCTCACTTCGCTGCTGACGTAGAGCGCGTTCGCCTGCGCGAAGCCGCCGATGCTGGTGAAGAGCGCGTAGCCGAGCGGCGCGTGGAAGCCGATGCGGCGGGTGGCGAAACGGATCTCGCCGCCGCGCAGGTCGAGCGCTCCCTGGGCCGGCGTGACCGTGGCCTTCAGGTATTGGTTGTCGGCCATCGCCTGTGCCAGCGTCTCGTTCGCGGCGGTCGTGCCGCTCACGGCGAAGACGAGCGCGTTGTCGCCGGCCTGCGGCGTGATGCCGGTGCCGCCGGACTGCGGCGCGCCGATGGTCCAGCCGGACCAGGTCACCTTCGGCGAGAGCACGAACGTTGGCGTCCACGGCAGGTTCAGTCCCGGCGAGGTGCCGCGGAAGTCGCTCTGCACGAGCGTGCCGAGGCCTCCGAACGTCTCGAGCGTGAACACGCGCCAGGCGGGATCGCCGTCGCCGTCGTGCACGCGCGCGAGGATGAAGTTCTTCCGGCTGACGGTGGGCGTCCCGCTGACGCGCAGCGAGCCGGCCACCGGCCCGGCGGCGATGGTCAGCGACGGCTCCAGGAACGCGCCCACCACCGCGATCGTGCGTGCGCCGTCGCCGCCGCTGGTGTCGATGTCGGCGCTGTACGCCGAGCCGGCGATGGCGGGCGGCAGGCTCGCGCCGGTCGTGAACTGCGGCACGAGCCCGAGCGGATTTCCGATGTGGCGCAGCGTCGCGGAGTAGGTGTCGAAGTGCTCGAGCATCAGCGAGTACTTGGGTGAATCGGCGGGCAGCTGGTCGAGCGTCTCCAGATGTCCCCACTGCCCGAAGCGGCTCCACGGCGAGGTGTCGGTGTACGGCGTGTGCGTCCAGAGCCCTTTGCTGCGGGCGATCTCGAGGTGGATGCGATAGATGTCCCTGACGCGCGGGTCGCGGTTCATCGCCTCGACGAACGTGGTCACGCCGTCGTCGCTGGTGGAGTTGCCGGTGTCGAGATCGTCGGTGAAGAGCGACGGACCGCCTTCATACGCGACGATCGGGAGCGGCGTGCCGAAGATGTCCGCGGTGAGGTCGTGCAGTCCTGCGGAGAAGCCTCCGCCGATGCCGGTGGCGTCGGGACCGGCCCCCTGCACCGCGTCACCTGCCATCATGCGGCGCTTCCATTCGTCGAACGCGCTCGTGAGGTGCGTGGCGAAGAGAGGACTGGTCCAGTAGGGATCGTTGAACGGCTTCCCATCCGTGAAGCCCTTCTCGTCGACGAAGTCCTGGATTCCGTTGCCAAAGTAGGTCGTCACCGCCAGCACGTCGGGGAAGACCGCGGGCGTGAGCGTCGGGCCGTAGTCGTCGATCTCGTTGAGAAACGCGGTGGTGTAGGTGTCGTTGGCGGTGAACGTTGCCGCGACGCGGACCAGACGGCTGGTGCCGTCGAAGACGGCCTGGAACGCGCTCCAGGTGTCGCAGAACTTCCGCCCGTTGAAGCGCCCTTTCCCTTCCAGCCCGCCGCCGAGACCGGCGTCCGCCGCTTCCGCCTGCGCCCAGTTGCCTTGCGGGAAGCTGAAGCCGCTCGACCAGATCTCGTTCGAGTACTCGACGAAGACCTTCAGCTCTCCGTTCAGCGGCGGGAACACCGGGTTCGCGTTCGGCGCGTCGTACGGGTTCACGCCGTCGCTGCCGAAGCGGATCAGCTTTGCGAGCCTGGTCATGAAGTCCGCGCTGGCGAGGTGCGGCACGTTGATCCAGAGGTGCTTCCCGGTGGCGTTGCAGAGCGCGACCATGTGCTCGTATGCGACACCGGTCTCCCGGTCACCCGGCGAGACCTCGTCATCGAGCGCCGGCGAGCGTGGATTGACGATGCCGTTCTGGAAGATGTGCGCCGGCAGCCGCCGGTCGGCCCAGTCCATGACCGGCGACGCGTTCGTCGCACCCCAGTCCATGAAGCGGATGAAGGCCCAGTTGCGGTCGGCGATGCGCTGCAGGAGGAGGGGATGGAAGAGCTGCCCTTCGAGGGAGCCGGTCTCGTGCTCCTTCACTCCCGTGGCCGGATCGTCGGGCGGTGCGAGCCAGACGCGGATCTGCGACGGAGGGGTGGCGCCGATGGCGTGGATCTCGAGCGACTGCGTCGACTGCGATTCGGTGGTGCAGAGATAAACGCGCCGGCCGCTGGTGAACGTCCCGGTGGCGCCGCTCGGCGAGTCGGCGGCGACGAGCGTGCCGTTGACCATGCGGATGTCGGCGGTGCCGTTCCACGTCACGACGATGCGCCCCTTCGCCAGCGTGTCGCGCTTGGGCCAGGCGGCGGGGCGGAAGGGGTCGTTGATGTTGAGGCCGAAGAGCGGCGCGCGCAGCTTCTGCCCCGCGTTGAGGAATTGCGGGTAGCCGTTCACGAACTGCGCGGTCTTGAAGTCGATCAGCTCACCGAACTCGGTCCCGGTGAAGCTGCGCCACTCTCCGCCATGGAAGAGAGCGTTCGCAAAGTAGGGGGTATTGAAGTAGGCGATGTTGCTGGGGTGATACCCGACCGGATGGAGGTCGGAGGTCTGGAACTGCGCGGCCGCGGACAGGGCAGACGCCAGCGCGAGCAGGGTGAGAACGACGAGAGGCCTCCGGCGGGCCGGCGTGGCCGGCAGCACTGGTTGCCCAAGGCTGAACGCACGCTTCTCGCGATCCGCGCCGTCCGTGCGCAAGCAAGTGCCGCCGGCCACGCCGGCCCGCCGGAGGCCTCTCCTCGTCATCCTTCTCGGGCCATCCTTCCGAGCACGTGCCGGGTCATCGCCGATGCGAGCTCGTGCTCCCCCATGAAGACGATGCCGGCGTTTTCGCGGCGCAGCAGCTCCGCTTCTTCGTCGCTGTGGGTGCGGAGGACGATCTCGATCTTCGGGTTCAGCTTGCGCGAGACCTCGATCATCTTGCGGACGTGGATCGTCTCCGGCAGCGCGATCACGAGCATGCCGGCGCGGGCCACGTGTGCCTGGATCAGCACCGCCGGATCGGACGCGTCGCCCGACACGGCGTGCACGCCCTCGTCGCGCAGCCTCTCCACGATCTCGCGATTCTGTTCCGCGACCACGTACGGGATCTTCCGCTCGGAGAGCGACTCCGCGATGCGCCGCCCCACGCGTCCGTAGCCGACGATGACCACCTGTCCGGTGAGCAGCGACTGGTCGACGCTCATCGGCAGCACCGCCAGCGGATCGACGCGGTTCTCCAGTCGCCGCGCCAGCTCGGAGCGGGCGCGGAGCCAGCGCTGCGCCGGCTCGATGGCCGCGAAGACCACGGAGTTGAACGCGATCGAGACCATCGCGCCGGCCAGGATGAGGCTCTGTCCGAGCGCCGGCAGCAGCTTGTGCTCGACACCGAGGCCGGCCAGGATGAAGGAGAACTCGCCGATCTGCGCCAGGCTCGCCCCGACGATCAGCGCGGTATTCAGGGGATATCGCAGCAGCAGCACGAGCGATACGGCGGCCAGCGTCTTGCCGATGATGATGATCGCCACGACCGCCAGCACCGCCATCGGCTCGCGCACCAGCACCATCGGATCGAACAGCATCCCCACCGAGACGAAGAACAGCACCGCGAACGCGTCGCGCAGCGGCAGCGACTCGTCGGCGGCGCGATGGCTCAGGTCCGACTCCCGCATCATCATCCCGGCGAAGAACGCGCCGAGGGCGAAGGAGACGCCGAAGAGCTCCGCGGCGCCGTACGCAACGCCGACGGCGGCGGCGATGACGCAGAGCGTGAACAGCTCGCGCGAGCCGGTCTTCGCCACGAGCCAGAGGATGCGCGGGAAGAGCCGCCGTCCGACGACCAGCATCAGCACGATGAACGCGCCGACCTTAGCGAAGGTGATGCCGAGCGTCATCCAGATGCCGGGGCCGGCGGCGTGACCGCCGGTGGTGCCGCCGAGGATCTTGGCGAGCGGCGGCAGGATCACCAGCACGAGGACCATCACCAGGTCCTCGACGATCAGCCAGCCGACGGCGATCCGGCCGTTGAACGTCTCCAGCACTCCGCGCGCTTCGAGCGCGCGCAGGAGGACCACCGTGCTGGCGCAGGAGAGGGAGAGGCCGAACACGAGGCCCGCGCCGAAGCTCCACCCCCAGAACATCGCGGTCATCGTGCCGAGGACGGTGGCGGCGACGATCTGTACGACCGCGCCGGGGAGCGCGATCCCGCGCACGGAGGCGAGGTCCTCGAGGGAGAAGTGCAGCCCGACGCCGAACATCAGCAGCATGACGCCGATCTCGGCGAGCTGCCCGGCCAGCGCCACGTCGGCCACGAAGCCGCGCGTATGAGGGCCGATCAGCACGCCCGCGACGAGGTATCCCACCAGCGGCGGGATGTTCACGCGCGCCGCGAGGAAGCCGAGGATCATCGCCAGCCCCAGGCCGGCGGCGATGGTCGTGATTAGAGGGAGCTCACCGTGCACGCGCGCATCTTATGTTGCCTGTCATCCGGACAAGCCTGATCTGGAGTGCGGTAACGCGAGTTACCGCTTTACCTGCTTTTGTTCGTCCTGCAACGCGAGCAGGTCCAGCCTTCGCTCGTGCCACCAGGCGAGATTTGCACAGCCTCGGAGTGCTGCACGAACAGAAGCAGTGAGAGCGGTAACTCGCGTTACCGCACTCCATATCGGTGTCACGGGGAGGGTTACGGCCGGCGGCGTCCTCGGCGTGACCGCGACCTCGCTGCTGCGTCACCACCTGCCGGCGATGCCGGTGTCGGACGCGGGCCACTTTGCGGCCGCGGTGCGGGTCTCGCCGGAGGCCGTGCTCCCGGGCGCGCGGCAGGTGCCGCTCCCCGCGAGGGGGTCGCCTGCGCCGCGTTGCGGCGCTCCAGCTTCGCCTTGGCCCGGGCACGGTCCTCCGCCTTCCGGGCGCGGATGGCGGCGATCCGTTCCTGGATTGGGATCTCCAGCTTTTCGGCCGGCCTGCGGTTGTAATCGAAATCAGGGACGGTCACGCGGGGGAGGCGCTTGCTGATGGCGCGCTCGATGGCCCGGAGGTCGTTCTCCTCGTCCGGCGCCACGAACGTGATCGCGTCGCCGGTCAGCTCCGCGCGGGCCGTGCGGCCGACGCGGTGGATGTAGTCCTCGGGCATGTTCGGCACGTCGAAGTTCACGACGTGCGAGAGCGCCTCGACGTCGATGCCGCGTGCGGCGATGTCGGTGGCGACGAGGATCCGGTACCTGCCGGTCTTGAAACCTTCGAGAGCGTCGGTGCGCTGCACCTGGCTGCGGTTGCCGTGGATTCGGGCCACCTTCACCTTCTTCTGCTCCAGCTGCTCGAAGACGCGGTTGGCGCGGTGCTTGGTGCGCGTGAAGACGATCGCGCTCTTGATCTCGCCGCGCTGCAGCAGCGTCTCGAGGAGCGCCAGCTTCAGGTCCTGCGAGACCGGGAAGACGGACTGCGTGATCCCGACCGCGGGGGCGGCCTTGCGCTCGATCGAGATCATGGCGGGGTTCTTCAACATCTCGCGCGAGAGCTCGACGATCGGCTGCGGGAGCGTGGCCGAGAAGAAGAGCGTCTGCCGCTTGGTGGGGAGGTGCTTCAGCACGCGGCGGATGTCGGGGAGGAAGCCCATGTCGAGCATCCGGTCGGCTTCGTCCAGGACGAGGATCTCCAGCCCCTCGAGCTTTGCGTACGGCCGCTGGAAATGGTCGAGCAGGCGCCCGGGCGTGGCCACGAGCACGTCCACGCCGCTGCGGAAGGCATGCTCCTGCGGCCCCATCCCCACGCCGCCGTAGACCGCGGCGCCGGAGAGGGGGGTGTGGACGGCCAGCTCGCGCAGGTGCTCGTCGATCTGCGCCGCCAGCTCGCGGGTCGGCGTCAGGATCAGCGCGCGGGTCGTACCGCGCTTCTTGCCCATGAGGCGGTGCAGGATCGGCAGCACGAATGCGGCGGTCTTGCCGCTGCCGGTCGCGGCGGCCGCGAGTACGTCGCGTCCCTGCATGGCCGGCGGTATGGCGTCGTTCTGAATGGGCGTCGGACGTTTGAACCCGAGCTCTTTGATCCCGAGCAGTAAATCGGGGTGAAGTTCGAATGAAGAAAATGGCATCGGGGCGGATCGTCTCACAGGTTGCAGCCGGGCACATCACTTGCTGCCGCTGAAGCTCTCGAACAAGAGGAGTTTTCGATGTTGAAAGATGCAAAGGCGTTTTCCAGCGTGTCCGTCAACGACCTGTCGGCGGCGAAGCGTTTCTACGGCGATGTCCTCGGATTGAAGGTGGACGAGATGCCGGAGGGTTTGAGCCTGCAGCTCGCCGGCGGCGGAGCGGTGTTTTTCTATCCGAAGCCGAACCACGAGCCGGCGACGTTCACGGTCCTGAACTTTCAGGTCGACGACGTGGACCAGGCCGTCGCCGAGCTGAAAAAGCGCGGCGTGCAGTTCGAGCACTACGACATGCCCGACCTGAAAACAGACGCTCAGGGCATCGCCCGCGGCCACGGCGGCCCCACCATCGCCTGGTTCAAGGATCCGGCAGGGAACATCCTCTCGGTGCTCAACGACCCGCGCTGAGGAGCGGTGCATGGACGACGACGTAGAGCAGATGTCGCGCGAGCAGCTCGTGGACGAAGTGCGGCGGCTCCGGTCGGGGATTCGCGAACACGGCGGCGGAATACAACCTAGTCCACTCAGCTTAGTTCATGTGGAGAATGGGTCATGGTCACTGTGAACATTCACGAAGCAAAGACGCAGCTTTCGCGGCTTGTGGATCGTGCCTCGAAAGGTGAACCGTTCGTCATCGCGAAAGCGGGCAAGCCTCTGGTCAAGGTATCCGCGCTCGATGCGCCTGCATCGCCGCAGCGTCTCGGCTTTCTGGCCGGCGAGATCGCTGTTCCCGATGATTTCGATCGCATGGGAGAGGCAGAGATCGAAGCGATATTCGGGATCAGCGGATGAAGTTCCTGCTCGATACGCATCTCCTGCTCTGGGCGGCCGGTCAGCCGGAACGTCTCTCCGCCGCCGCATCTGGCTCAAGCGCTCACCGAAGGCATTACGCTGCTCACCGCCGACGCACAACTGGCCCGTTACCCGGGTCCGGTGCGCAAGGTGTAGGCGACATGAACACTTCTTAACGCGTTCCCGCATTCATCACCTCATCCACCTCCCTCGCCAGATCCTCGAGGTACGCGTCACCCGCAGGGTGATGCGTCAATGCAACGAGGACGTAGCGGCGGCCGGGAGCTTCGACGATGGCGCTGTCGTGGAGGTAGTCCTCCCAGGAGCCCCACTTGCGGAGGATGGTCACGCCGTCGGCGGCTAGGGTTTTGACGAATTTGTGGTCGTCGTGCGGGACGTCGGGGGAGAGGAAGATCTCGCGCATCTTCTTCGAGGCGGCGGGGGAGATGAGCTGGCCGGTGTCGAGGAGCCAGTAGAAGCGGAGCAGCTGACGGACCGTGGCGGCGTGGGAGTGGTCGGCCACCGGCTCGCCGATCCGTTCGCTGTTCGGGCCGTAGTGCTTGCCGACCCAGAGGCCGCCGCCGCGCGTGGCGTCGTAGAAGCCGTAGTCGTTCAGGACCTGCTGGATCTCGCGCAGTCCCATGGCGCGGGAGTGCTTCGCCGCCATCTCGTTGCTCGAGGCCTTGGTCATCAGGCCGAGCTCGTGCTGCGTCTCCGCGTCGAGTGCCGTGGCCGCTTCGGGGTGCAGATGAAAGTAGGCCAGCAGGATGCCGATCTTCGCGACGCTCGCGGCGTATTCGATCCGGTCCGGATGGATCATCGCCACGCGCGGCTGCTGCAGGTCGAGGACGCCGACCGCGGTCTGCTCGGTAGTCATGCCGTGCTTCGCACGCAGGCGCGTGTCGATCTCCTCGACGCGCTGCTGCAGCGCCGGATCGGTGGGCGTTTCGTAGTTCATCGTGAACGATTGTGGCGGAGTGGCGGTCGTGCAGGCGAACTGGATGAAGGCGAGTGCGGCGATGAGGTACTTCACGCGCGCAGGATACGCGAGCCGCAGTGAGGGGAATGGTGTCGGGTATCAGGTGTCAGGTGTCTGGGGTTTTTCGCCCGGGCGATACGCCTCAGATACCTGACACCCGACACCTGACACCAAAGATTCTGCCTACTTCTGCGCTTCCTGCAGGCCCCTGCGGAACGCTTCGTTCGTGCCGCCGAGCGCTTCGAGGGCGAGGCTCTGGAAGTTCTCGCGGTTGGCCTGCAGGACCATGTTCTTCTTGCTCTTCACCGGCCCGAAGTCGATGCCGATCTTCTGCATCGACTCGATGAACGGGGCGTTCGAGGCGTTGTCGGCGGTCACGAACTCGCCGGGATCGCCTTCCACGCCGATGCTGTCGTGCATGCGCGCGAACGCGCCGCCTTTGTCGTTGGCGATGTAGAAGAGCGTGTACGCCGGGTTGGCGTAGATCGCGGCCTTCGCGCTCACCGAGGCGCGGCGGGCGAACTTGCCGCCCGAGCCGCCGACGGTGGCGAAGTCGACGTGCATGAGCGGGAAGATCATGAGCGCGTCGAGCTCCTTGGCCATGCTCATGACGGCGCGGATGTTCGTCTGACCCATGCCCTGGTCGCTGACGTCGCCGTCCCAGTTCGTGAACCAGAGCGGAATGGCGGAAGGGGAGACGACGAGGTAGTCGGACTTCTTGTCGCGCGACCTCCTGGTGTACGGCTTCTCGGCCGAGCTGCCGGTCATCTTCATCTTCTGGAAGGAGGGGGAGGCCATGATGGTCTCGAGCGGCACGACCTCGATCCCGCCGGCTTTCAGCTCTTCGATGAAGTCGGCGTAGGCCTGATCGGCGACTGCCTGCAGCGTCGCAAAGTCGACGTTGCCGAGGACCACTTCCATCGACGCCTTGGCGCCGGAGCTTTTGCCGCCGCCCACGCCGCCGAGCCAGTCTTCGGCGTTCGCCACCACTTTCGTGCGCGTCGTGAAGATGACGCGGTAGCCAGGGACGGCAACGCGCTTTGCGCCCTTTGCGCCCTTGATGGACTTGACGTCGACGAGCTTGCGGATGTCCGTCGTGGCGATGTCGGCAGGCGAGATCGCGAACGCCTGGACGGAGAGACAGAGAATGATGAGGAGACGGAGCACACCACCAGCGACACGGTTTTTCGTCATGTCAGAGATCGCGCAAACGAACGGGAAAGTCCCTCAGGCGGGCTTGCCCCAGAAGTATCCCTGCCCGTATTCGATCCCCAGCGACTGCACCACCGCGAGCTCTCCGGCGGTCTCGATCCCCTCGGCCACGATGGTGCAGCCGAGCGTGCGTGCGATGGCGACGTAGCGGCGCAACTGGTCGATGCGCACCGGATCGCAGTCGACGCCGATCACGCAGCGCTTGTCGATCTTCACGATCTGCGGCTCCAGGAGCACCAAACTTTCCAGGCAGCTGCTGCCGAAGCCGACGTCGTCGATCGCGATCAGGACGCCGGCCGCGCGGAGTGCCTGCACCGCGGGGAGGAGGTAAGACGGGTCGCCGATGATCTGCTGCTCGCTCAGCTCGAGGCAGAACGTGCCCGCCGGCAGTGGTTTCGGGAAGAGCTCGAGCAGGTGCTGGACCGGGATGGCCAGCAGCGTGGTGGGGAAGATGTTGAGGTGGAAGCGCGCGTACGGCGGCAGCTCCATGGCCGCGCTGACGGCCGAGCGGAGGCAGGCGTGGTCGACCAGCGTGAGGATGTTGCTCTCCGAGCAGACGCGAAAGAAGTTCTCCGGCAGCTCCAGGCCGTCGTTCGAGTAGCGGCTCAGGAACTCGTAGCCGACCGGGCTCTCGTCGGCGAGGTCGAAGATCGGCTGCTTGACGGTGAGGATATGCCGCCCGCGCGAGAGATGCGTGCACATGTCGCTCTGCGCGCGGCGGCGGCGGTCGGTGTCGTCGAACTCGCTCTCCTGAAAGACGACCCGGTTCTTTCCCTCGTGCTTCGCGCGCGCCAGCAGCAGGTGCGCGCGCGCGAGGAGCTGGTCGACGGCCGGCATGTCGTCGGTGAGGAGCATCGTGGCGATGGATGCGGTGAGCGTCACGGTGCCGGTGCTGTGCTGGATGATGGCGGTGGCGATGGCCAGGCGGATGCGTTCCGCCACCCGGGTCACCTCGGGTGGATCGGTCTCCGGCAGCAGGAGCATGAACTCGTCGCCGCCGATGCGGCCGACGTAATCGACCGCGCGCACGCAGCTCCGAAGGCGGCGGCCGACTTCCTTGAGCACGACGTCGCCGGCGGCGTGGCCGAGGTGGTCGTTGATCTGCTTGAAGTCGTCGAGGTCGACCACCAGCACCGCGCTGGAGGTGACGCCGCGGGAGAGATGCTGCACTTCGCGCGAGAGCGCCTGCTGCAGGCCGCGCCGGTTGAGCAGCTCCGTGAGCGGCTCGATGAGCGTGAGGCGTTCGAGGTCGCGGTTGGCGCTCTCGAGCTGCTTCTTGACGCGCGCGAGATCGCGCACGCCGCGGTGGCGCTCGACGGCATAGCGGATGGAGCGGATCAGCGAGTCGAAGTCGAACGCCCCCTTGCGCAGGTAGTCCTCGGCGCCGAAATGGAGGGCATCGTTTGCGAGCGCGTCGTCGCGGCCGGTGAGGACGATCACCGGGATCTCGTGGACCGCCGCTTCGAGACGGATCAACGCCTGCAGGTCGGTGGCGTCGGGGAGCCCGAGGTCGAGCATCACCACGTCGATGTCTCCGCCGCGGACCGCTTCGCATGCCGCCGCGGCGGTCGTGACGTGCCTGATCGTGAAGAGCGGATCGCCGGAGGTCTCGAGCAATTCACGTAACGACCGCGCCGAGCGGAGGTCGTCTTCGACGATGAGCAGCCGAAGCGCCTGGGCGGCGGTGGCTGAGTGCAGGACCGTCATGCAGTACGGATACAGCCGCGTCGGCCTGCGGGTAGTGACGGGGATCACGTTTTGAGTGGATCTATGAGAGCGACGCCCCTCCCATCCTGATCCCGCATTTCTTCAGCAGGTCGAAGGGTGGGACTCCGCCGGCGAAGACGAAGACGTAGTCGTTGGGGAGTGTCTGGTGCTCGTCGCGGAGTTGCAGGACGACGTGATCCGGAGCGATGGAAACGGGCTGCGAGTTGAACAGCGTTTTGATGCGGCCGGCGGCGACGGCTTTGACGAAGGCGTCTTCGTTCTTTTTCTTGATGCGCACCAGCTTTTCGCGGCGATAGGAGAGCGTCACGGTGTTGCCGGGTTGCAGGGAGAGGCCGATCGCGGCTTCGACGGCGCTGTCGCCGCCGCCCACGACGAGGACGCGCTGGTTGCGGTAGCTCTCCGCGTCCATGAGGCGGTACATGACGTTCGGGAGCTCTTCGCCCGGGACGCCGAGCTTGCGGGGAGTGCCGCGGCGCCCGAGGGCCAGGACGACGTTGCGGGTGCGCTGTTCGGTGCGGGGGGAGCGGACGAGGAACGTGTCGCCGTCGCGCGCGATCGATTCGACCGGCTCGCCGAAACGGACGTGCAGAGATTTCTGCGTGACGAGCGTCTCGAACATCTCCAGCAGGCGCTCTTTCGCGTACTCGTCGCGGTCGAGGGTCATGCCGGCTGCGACTTCGACCGGTTGCAGCAGGACCATCTTCCGGCGAGGGTAGTGGAGCAGGCTGCCGCCGAGCGACTCCTCTTTTTCGAGCACGACGTGCGTCAGGCCGCGCGCGGCTGCTTCGGCGGCAGCGCTGAGCCCCGAGGGGCCGGCGCCGACGATCACGACGTCGAGCGCGGTGTCGTCGCCCTTCGCGATGTTGCGGACGACTTCGCGTCCCTGCTTCACCGCGTTGCGAACGAGCGACAGGCCGCCCAACTCCCCGACGATGAAGATGCCGGGGACGGTGGTCTCGTAGAGATCGGTGAGCAGCGGGACGTCGGCGCGCGACTTGAGGTCGCCGAGGCCGACTTCGATCGCGCCGACGGGACAGACTTCCTCGCAGCGCGCGTGGCCGACGCAGCGCAGGCCGTTCACCACTACCGCCGTGCCGCCGACGATGCCGAGGACGTCGCCTTCAGGACAGGCGCGCACGCAGGCGCCGCAGCCGATGCAGTGCGCGGGATCGATGAACGGGAACTGCGCGGACGGTTTGTCGATGCCGAGCTGCGATGCTTCGGTCTTGCGCGCGCGGTCGTGTTTGATCCGGCGCCGGAAGAGCACCGCGTACGGCACGAGCACGCCCGCCGAAACGGCGAGCGCGGCACCCCACACCAGGAGCGGCTCCGAGATCATGAGCGTCAGAAACGATAGCCGAGACCGAGGTTCACGCGGTGGCCGGCAGGGGAATCACCGCCGGTCAGCTCGAGCTCCGCGCGCGCGAAGACGTCGTACGGCAGCTCGATCCAGACGCCGCCGCGGATCCACGACGTCACCGTGAAGTCTTCGAGAGCTGCCTCGTCGACCAGTAGCGCGCCGGCGGTGAGCTCCGCGAGGTGACCGGCGCCGAAGCGGCGAGCGAAGCGGGCGTTGGCGAAGAGGCCGTCGTTCAGCGGTGAGGAAAAGCCAATCGCGCTGATGCTCGCGCCGACGCCGAAGAGGAGGCTCGGATGCGACAGGCCGGCCGTGGCGGAGTAGGTGGTGCGGTCTTCGTCCGTATCGATGTTCGTATCGTCGTCGCCGGTGCGTACCCCGCCGGCGAGGAAGAAGTTCGGGTGGCGAAGGGTGACGCGGAAGCCCTGGCGGAGGTAATCGTCGAGGACTTGGTCGGTGGTGCGCAGGTCGTCGTCGATGCCGGGCTGGATCCGTTCGTAGGAAGCGCTGAGCGTGGTGGAGGCGGACAGGCGCGTGACGGCGGTGAGGATCGTGTCGACGCCTCGCTCTTCGTCTTCCTCACCGGCGATCGCGGCGCGGCCGTGCGCGAAGAGCGAGAGGCGCTCGCTCGGAGAATAGCGGCCGTCGATCGCGACGAACGAGCTTTCGTCGGTGTCGTTCTGCATCTGCACGCCGGCTACGGTGAGCTCGGCCATCGGCACCGGCGCGACGCGGATGAACGCGCCGTATTTGGTCGTGGAAGTATCGGGCGTGAGCTCGGTGACGTCGGGACGGAAGCCGTAGAACGCGCCTACGTCGAAGCCGTCGATGACGCGGAAGCTGGCCAGCGCGCCGTCGAGGTAGCCGAGGCCGATGGCCGGGGTGTTGCCGATGCGTCCGGCCTGCATGGCCAGGCGTCCGTCGAAGGGCTCATAGAGCAGTGAGAGCTCGTACAGGCGATTGCGGCTTTCCTCGGTCTCGCCGGCGAGGCGCACGCGCGTGCGCAACGTGAGCGGCAGGCCGGCGATTCTGCGCGCGCGGCCGGTGAGGCGGAGCAGCGTGCGTCCGTAGTCGCGCTGGTTGGTTTCGTGGTCGAGCGAGACGTTGCCGCTGACCGAGGTGCCGGCGTATCGCGGTCCGCCACCGAGGCCGGGCAGCGCCGGTGCGGGTTGCGCTTGCGGCGTGACCGGCGCGCCGATGCGGCGGACGGTGTCGCCGGCCTGGATGGGCGTCGACTCGGAGAGGATGCGGGCGGAGGCCGACTGCTCGGCCGCGAACTGCACCTCGATGGTGGCGATGACGTTGCCGGCGCGGAGCACTTCGAAACGGTCGCCGACCGTCACCCCGGACGCGCTGCCGGCGTTGATGTAGATCGTGTTCTCGGTGCGATAGCGGACCGCGAGCTGCGCGTTGGCTGCTGATGCAGCGAAAAGCAGGACGGCGATGAGAGTGCGCGCGATCATTCGCGTCCGTCCGGGTGGCACGCGCGGCAGGCGGTGCTTTCGTAGCGGTAATTGCGGACGTCGTCGTGCTCGTCGTCCATCTCGTCGCGCCGGTGCTCGTGGCAGGTAATGCAGGAGAAGACGCGGAAGTTGTTCTGGTTGGTGTGGCAGTCGGAGCAGGAGTCCCACGCGTTGCGGTGCGGCCCGGAGAAGATCGGGAAGATCGCGTCGTGGTTCGGGAAGAACGCTCCCTCGAAGCGCGCGGTGGAGTGGCAGGTCTCGCACTCGCGGGGGAAGCCGGCGTGCGAAGGCGTGGCGCGCGCGAAGTCGTCGGCATGGCAGGCGATGCATTGCGTGCGCGCGCCGAAGAAGCGGTCCGGCGACTGGAGGTGGCACTCGGAGCATTCGACGCTGACGTGCGCTCCGGTCAGCGGGAACAGCGCGGCGCTGTGCACCTCTAAGATGCGCGACCGGTTCTGGAAGCCGGTGGTGTCGTGGCAGCGCTCGCAGTCGAAGCCGAGCTCGGCGCGGTGCGGATCGGCGTGGCAGTCGGCGCACGCGCTTCCGACATGCGAGAAGCGTAAATCGCGATGGCAGCCGGTGCAGTTCACCCCTTTGTGCCCGAACTGCAGCGGGAAGCCGGTGTGGGTGTTGTGGTCGAACAGGAGCGGCCTCCGCAGGTTCGTCCACCCCTCGGCGGTGTGGCAGTTCGAGCACTCCACCGCGATCGGCCCATGCGGATTCTCGACTCGGGTCTGGCTCCCGAGGCGGATCGCCGCGAGGAGGCAGGACATGGTGATGACGCCTGTGAGGAATGCTTTCACGCTGGGGCGGAAGGCGTTTGCAAACGGCGTGTCATATGGAGTGCGGTGACCGCAGTCACCGCTTTCTCTCCGTGCGGCGCGATCGTGCTTCTGCGAGTCAAAGCGGTGACTGCGGTCACCGCACTCCATATCCGTGGCAGGACTTGCAGTCGCGAGGGACGCCTTTGAAGCCTTTGGCGTGGCAGGCGGCGCACGTCGTGCGCGCGTGCGCCCCTTCCAGCACAAACCCCGTCTTCGCGTGATCGAACGTGATGCGCGACCAGGTCTGGATCGTGTGGCAGACGGTGCAGGCGCCGAAGCGGGTGGTCTCGCCGCGGTGCGGGTCCTTGTGGCAGTTCGTGCAGGTGGTCGAGGCGAGGCGGAACTGGGTCACCTTCTCCTTCTTCACGTGGCAGGCATTGCAGGGGACCGCGAGGTGGGCGCCGGCGAGCGGGAACCTGGTCTTCTGATGTGCCTCCACGCCGAACGTGGAGGGGAGGAAGCGCTCCACGGTGTGGCAGGTGGCGCAGTCGCCTTTGAGCTGGCCGGCGTGCGGATCGCGGTGGCAGCTGCTGCACTGGTCGAACTTCGTCCACTTCAGCGCGCGCCCTTTCGTGTGGCAGGAATCGCACTTCGCGTTGCGATGCGCGCCGCGGAGGGGGAAGCGGGTCTTGTCGTGATCGAACGAGGCGACGTTGGTGAAGGACGCGGTGGTGTGGCAGCGGTCGCACGAGGTGCCGAGGCGCCCTTTGTGCGGGTCGGTGTGACAGCCGTTGCAGGTCTGCGGGAGGCCGCGCAGCTTGCCGTTCGTGTGGCACTGCGCGCAACGCGTCTTCGTGTGCTGGCCGGTGAGCGGGAAGCGGGTCTGGTTGTGATTGAAGTTCGTGACCGTGCGGAAGGAGCTCGTGGAGTGGCAGCGCTCGCACGACTTGCCGAAGCGCCCTTCGTGGACGTCGCGGTGACAGGAGTTGCAGGCGCGCGGCGTCCCTTTGAACTTGTGGTCGCGGTGGCATTCGGAGCACTGCGCCGACTTGTGCGCGCCGGTCAGCGCGAAGCCGGTCTTCGAATGATCGAAGTTCGCGGTGGCCTGCACGCGCCAGCCGGACGTGGAGTGGCACTGCGTGCAGGTCTGGCCGAAGCGGCCGGCGTGCGGGTCTTTGTGGCAATCGGTGCACTTCTGAAAGGCGACGCCGCGGAACGCCGGCGTCGGATGGCACTTCGCGCATGCGACCTTCGCGTGCAGGCCGGTGAGCGGGAAGCGCGCCCTGGCATGATCGAACTTCGGCGCCGGCTTCCAGGCGGTCATGGCGTGGCACTTCGTGCAGGGGGTGAGCTGCCCCTTGTGCGGGTCGGCGTGGCAGGAGGTGCACGACTGCGACAGCCCGAGGTAGGAGCGCGTCTTGTGGCACTCCCGGCACTGCGCCTTCGCGTGCGCCCCTTCCAGCGGAAAGCCGGTCACGCGATGATCGAGCTTCGACGGCTCCCAGTGGATCAATTGAAAGGCGCGGCCGTGATGCTCGTTGTGGCAGCGCTCGCAGCGCTGGTAATCGGGTTGCGCGTGCAGCCCCTTCTTCGCCTGGATGCGTGCCCGCAGCGCGGTGTGGCAGGAGAGGCACTTCGCCGGACTGACTCCCCGCCCCGTCTCATGGCACTTCAGGCAGTTCGCGGCTCCCTCGAGCTTTGCGTGCGGCTCGCTCAGTTTTCCGGGGGAGATCTGTGCGTGGAGGCGGAACGCGGCCAGCAGCACGAGCAGGAGCGCGAGCCGTTTCATCGGAACCCGTAGCCGGTGACCGTTACCACGGCGATGTGCACGATGAGGAAGAGGTACATGATGATCGCGAACGGCTTATGGAAGACGTGCCAGTGGTGAAAGATCTCCTGCAGCCGGTGCCAGCGCAGGATGCGGCGATGGAGCCGCGCCTTCCGCTCGATCACTGCTACGAGCTCCCGCCCGCCGTGCTGCCGTTCGAAGGCCCGTAACCGCGACCGCCGCTGCCACGCGCCCTGGATCGCGGCGATGCCTTCCAGTTCTTTCTGCCGCTCCTCGTCCAGACCCAACTCGCCGAGCCGCGCGGAGAGGGCGCGGCTTTCCGCCTCGACGTCGGCCAGCGTGCGCTCGTCGCCTGCGCGCGTGCGCGGGATCTGTAAATAGAGGTAGCGGCCCACCACGCCCGACAGCGCTACCGCGATCATCGACCAGAAGCTGAGGGCGACCAGCCCCTGCACCTTGAACGAGCTGTGCAGGATGACGAGCAGCGGCCCGACCACGCCGCAGAAGATGTGAAAGTCGAGCCAGATGCTGAGCGGCCCCGCCTTCCGCAACGGCTTGACCCTCTTGCGTACCGAGTAGAGGAGCATGACCGTCATCAGCCCCGCCCCGACGATCCCGAACGACTGCCCGAGCGTCCCTCCCGGCTTGAGCGACCAGAACTGCGGATGATGCGGCCGCTCGATGAGCGGCGTCCGGTAATACGACCATCCTTCGCTCAGGTAATGCGCGAGCGCGGAGAAGGCGATCAGGTACAGCAGCGCGAGCACAGCTCGATGCGGACGCAAGCCTGGCGAGTTAATGCCATGCGCGGGCCATCGGGGAGGGAGAGACGACCGAAGGCCTCTCGTCGTTCTCACTCCCGGTGCAGTACCGCTGCTCCGTATTGCACCTTCTTGCCCGCTTCGAGGCGGACGCGTGTCAGGTCGACGCGGCCGGGCTCGAGGAGGACCACCACGCTCGAGCCCATGTGGAAGGTGCCGAGGCGGTCGCCGGGGACGATGGGGATGGGTGGGTTGTAGTCGCGCAGGGCGGTCTGTGTGGTGCCGGTGTTGGAGATGAACGAGTCGTAGACCACGGAGATCTTGCCGACGTTCGTGGCGCCGATCATCACCACCGCCACGCGGCCGAGGGGGGACTCGATATAGGTCACGACGCGCTCGTTGATCGAGAAGAGCTCGTCGACGTTGGCCAGCGACCAGTCGTTGACCGGCCAGAGCTGGCCGGGGATGTGGACGCTGCGGACGATGGTGCCGCCGATGGGGGAATGGACGTGGTGATAGTCCTGCGGGGAGAGGTACATGTTGAAGAACGTCCCTCCGTCGTAGCGGCGGGCGTTCTCCTCGTCGCCGAGGAAGCTGGCCACGGTGTAGGTCTTCCCCTTGATCTGCTCCAGACGGCCGTGCTCGACGGTGCCGAAGTTGCGCAGGACGCCGTCGACCGGGCTGACGAAGTCGCTCTCGATCGGGCGTAGCCCCTCGCGGAGGTCGCGGATGAAGAAGTGGCCGATGGAGGGGTATTCGTGCAGCTCCTTCCCCGCCGCGGCGACGTCGATCTTGTAGGTCCTGGCGAAGCGGTGCACGAGGGCTCGGGCAATCGGGCGCGGCAGCCGCGCGTGGACGAGCCTGCCGATGGCGCGGCTCAGCCGGTTCTTGGGAACGTAACGCAGGTAACGGTACACATCCGCCTCCGGACGAACTGATTGCAACTGTGATGCAGCGCGCGGGTTTCGACAGCCGCGTGGGACGCCATTCTGCTGCGTTCGTTGACGTTCCGCCAGAGTGCCCAGAAGCCCTTGCATCCCGGCTGTGGAAGGTTGTGGAAATCGGTTGTAAATGTAACAACGAAAAACGTTGCTTTCGCACGATCGCGGACCTACGTTGAAGATCGCCCCAGCACGAACGCTCTGTCGCAGATGTTCAACGTGGTGAGGCGGCCCGAATGGCGCGACAGGTCATCGAGGCAAGCGGTTCCGGCACGAATGCTTCATCGCAGATGTCAACGTGTCGGAGCCGGTTGAGGTGGCGCGATGAGCCGCCGAGACACAATTGGCGCGGATGCACTCTTGTGGCTGTCAACGCGCTGAGAACGGCTCCGGGAGACATGAGATCCCGGAGCCACTTTTGTTTATGCTGATGCCTGCGGTGCCCGGTTGAGCGCGGTCACGATCCGCAGCTTCTCGAGCAGCAGCAATCCGTAATAGCTGAAGTCGACCTGCCACCAGCGGAAGCCCTGCGCGGCCGAGCCGGGGTGGTGGTGATGATTGTTGTGCCACCCTTCGCCCATCGTGAGCAGCGCGAAGATCATGCTGTTGCGGCTGTCGTCGGCGGTGTCGTACACCCGCTTCCCGAAGACGTGCATGACGCTGTTGATGGCGAACGTGCCGTGCCACAGCAGCACCGTGGAGAGGAAGTAGCCGTACACCAGCCCCTCGGGGCCGAAGATCAGCGCCAGCGCGACGGCGTACAGCATGGTCGGGACGTACTGGTTCTTCTCCAGCCAGCGCAGCTCCGGGTACTTCACCAGGTCGGGGATGCGCGAGAAGTCGTGCTCTCCCTCGTCGCGGGCCAGGATCCAGCCGATGTGGCTCCACCAGAAGCCCTGCTGCACGGGGCTGTGCAGGTCTTCCGGCTGGTCGGAGTAGCGGTGGTGATGGCGATGCGTGGCCGCCCACCAGAGCACACCCTTCTGCGCGGAGGTCATCGCCAGGAGGGCCATCATCAGCTGCCAGAAGCGGTTCATGCGATAGGCGCGGTGCGAGAAGTACCGGTGGAAGCCCGCCGTGACGCCGAACATCCGCACGTAGTACGACGCGAGGCAGAGCAGCACGCCGCGCCAGGAGAAGCCGAGGGCGAACACGCCGAGCGCGGAGAGGTGGACGATGGCAAATCCGATGATCGAGGTGAAATGGAGAGGCGCCCGCTGTGCGGGAACGGCGATCGTGTTCGACAAGCGTGAACGGTAAGGGGAACCGCGGAGCTTTTCTTCCAGCATACTCACCCAATGGAAGTCTTCGAGATCGTGATCGCGCTCCTCCTCGGCGGGGCAGGTCTGGCGGCGCTGGCGCGGCATGTGGCGACGCCGTATCCGGCGCTGGTGGCGATGGCGGGGGCGGCGCTGGCGCTGATTCCGGGAGTGCCGACGCTGGTGCTCGATCCGGAGCTGGCGCTGGCGCTCTTCGTGGCGCCGGTGCTGCTCGATGCCGCGTTCGACGCTTCGCCGCGCGACCTGCGCGCGAACTGGCGTACCGTGGCCAGCCTGGCCCTCGGCGCCGTGGCGCTGACGATCGCGGTCGTGGCCGTGGTCGTGCGCGCGCTGGTGCCGGAGATGCCGTGGGCGGCGGCGATCGCGCTCGGGGCGATCGTGGCGCCTCCCGATGCAGCGGCGGCGACGGCTGTGCTGAAGCAACTCCGCCCGCCGCACCGCCTGCTCGTGATCCTGGAAGGGGAGAGCCTCTTCAACGACGCCAGCGCGCTGCTCGTCTACCGCCTGGCGGTCGGCGCGACCGTGGTGGGATTCCTCTCCGGCTGGAGCGTGATCCCGATGCTGCTGGTGGTCACGATCGGGAGCGTGGTCCTCGGGCTCGTGCTCTCCCGCCTCATCTTCTACGTCAACCGGCACATCGAAGACGTGGCTACCGCGGTGATCGTGCAGTTCTGCGGCACGTTCGGCGTCTGGCTGCTGGCGGAACGGCTGCATCTCTCCGGCATCCTGACGGTGGTGGTGTTCGCGATGGCGATCTCGCGCGTTGCCGCGAACGTCATCCCGGCGCGCATCCGCGTGCCGTCGTACGCGGTGTGGGAAGTGGCGGTGTTCGTGTTGAACATCCTCGCCTTCATCCTGGTCGGCTTCCAGCTCAAGCTGATCGTGGGACGCTTCGACCGCGCGACGTGGATCGAGTACGGCTGGATTGCCGCCGCGGTCTGCCTGGCGACGATCCTCGCGCGCATCGTCTGGGTCTCGGGTGCGGCCGGGTTGAGCCGCTGGTGGTGCCGGCCGCGCAAGGACGGCGCTGCCGGTCCGCGCGATCTCGTGGCGTTGTCGCCGCGTGCTGCGGCCGTCGTCGGCTGGTGCGGCATGCGCGGGACGGTGACCCTTGCCGCGGCGCTGGCGTTGCCGACCACGTTCCCGTATCGCGATCTCACGCTCTTCACCGCGTTCGCGGTGGTGCTCGGGACGCTCGTGGCGCAGGGGATGACGCTGCGGCCGCTCCTGAACTTCCTGAAGCTCGAGGACGATGGAGAAGTGGAGCGCGAGATCCGGCTGGCGCGCGTCGAGACGTTGCGTGCGGCCCTCGAGGCGGCCACCGAGTGTCCCGGCGCGGAGACGGCGGAGCTGGTGCGCCGCCGTTACGCGCTGCTGCTGCGGCGCGCGGAGGCGGAAGTCGCGGCCGGGATGCCCGACGTCGAGGATCTCCAGGAATGGCGCGTCAACGCGGAGGATGCGGAGGTCGTCCGCGAGGCCGCGGCCGCGGAGCGGCGGCGCCTGATGGCACTGCGCGCGGACGGCACGATCGGCGATGCGGCGTTCCAGAAGATCGAAGAAGAGCTGGACTGGGAAGAGATGAGTCTCCAGCAGCTCGTCCGCGCATAAAATCCACCGCACAGGAGAATTCAACCGATGCCGGAGATTCGACAGATCGATCCCCAGGACGGCGACGTGCTCGTGCTCGTCGGAACGATGAAAGGCGCGTTCATCCTTCGCTCGGACAAGAGCCGCGCGAAGTGGGAAATGGGCGGGCCGTACTTTGCGGGGAGCGCGGTGTACGCGCTCGCATACGACGGGCGCGCCGGACGCAAGCGGCTGTGGGCCGGGCCGCAGAGCATGCACTGGGGCGCGCTGCTGCGGTCGAGCGACGACTTCGGCCGCAACTGGACGAATCCCGAGACGGCGGCGGTGAAGTTCCCCGAGTCGGCGGGGGTCGCGCTGAACAACATCTGGCAGGTGGTGCCGGGACGCGCGTCGGAGCCGGATACGCTCTATTGCGGCGTCGAGCCGGCCGCGCTTTTCGTGTCGCGCGATGCGGGGGAGACGTGGTCGCTGCAGGAAGGGCTCTGGAACCATCCGCAGCGCGCGCGGTGGGAGCCGGGCGGCGGCGGGCTTTGCCTGCACACGATCCTGCTCGATCCGCAGGACCCGAACCGCATCCGCATCGCCGTCTCCACCGGCGGCATGTACGTGACCGAGGATGGCGGCGCGACGTGGCGGCCGTCGAATAGCGGCGTGCGGGCGGACTTTCTCCCCGACAAGCATCCGGAGTTCGGCCAGTGCGTGCACAAGGTCGCGCAGTCGCGGAGCAACCCGGAGCGGATGTACCTGCAGAATCACTGGGGCCTCTACCGCACCGACGACCGCGGCGAGAACTGGGTCGACATCGCGAACGGCGTCCCTTCGGACTTCGGGTTCCCGGTGACGATTCACCCGCAGGACCCCGACTGCGCCTGGATCGTGCCGCTGGAAGCGGACGCGTTCCGCTGCACGCCGGAGGGAAAGCTGCGCGTCTACCGCACGCGCAACGCGGGGCAGCAGTGGGAGGCGCTCACCAACGGCCTGCCGCAGAGCGACGCGTACGAGTGCGTCCTGCGCGACGCGATGGCGGTCGATCCGCTCGGACCGGCGGGCGTCTATTTCGGCACGCGCAGCGGGAAGCTGTTCGCGTCGGCGGATGAAGGGGAGAACTGGTCGGAGATCGCGGACAGCCTCCCTCCGATCGTGGCGGTGAAGACGGCGGTCGTCTGATGGCACTGACGTTCGTGATCTCGGGACCTTTGCGAGAGCTGGCCGGCAACCAGCGCGAGGTGCGCGTCGACGGGCGCGCCGGTGCGCTCTCGGACGCCCTGTCGCTGCTCTGGCGGCAATGCCCCGCATTCCGCGACCGTGTCGTGACGGAGCTCGGCGAGCTCCGTCCCCACCTCAACATCTTCGTGGACGGCGAGAGCATCCGCTACTCGGGCGGCTTCTCGACGCCGGTGCGGGATGGGTCGGAGATCGTGATCCTGCCGGCGCTGAGCGGGGGGTAGGGAAACGCGCCAACGGTTTGGAGTGCGGTGACCGCAGTCACCGCTTTGACTCGCAGAAGCGCGAGCTGCGGCGTTCGGAGTAAAAGCGGCGACTGCGGTCGCCGCACTCCAAACCGCGTCAATCCTCGAACAGCAGCTTCTCTTCCCCTAACTCGATCCCGAACAACTCGCGCGCGTACTGCCGTAACTGCCCGGGCTCGAGGGGCGTATCCGTGCGCACGCCGTCGCGATAGCGCGTGAGCATCTTCGGGCGGAGGATGATTCTCTCTCCCGGCGTGATGCGCTGGATGGTCAGAGTGTGGCGGAAGATGGAGTCGGGGAATGTGGACGTGTAGTAGTTCACGGTCTCGATGTCGCCGGTCGTGACCGGGGCTTCGCTGAACTCGTACATGTCCTCGGAGGTCTCGCCGTAGTGCATGGCCAGGGTCCAGTGATGCGCGTCGCGGCGTAACGAGTAGGCGATGCCGTCCTGCGTCACGCGTGCTCCGTCCTGAAGCGCGATCGGCTCGAGCGGGCCTTCGCCGCCGAAGCCGACGTCCGCCAGCCATCCCTGGGCGTCGATCTCGACGCGCAGGAGCATGTGGTTGAGCGACCGCTTCTCGGGAGGACCGACGCGGCCGAGGAGCGTGGTCACGTTGAAGCCGAGCTCGCGCAGCGCGGCGGCGAAGAGGGTGTTCTGCTCGAAGCAGTAGCCGCCGCCGTCGGCGCCGGCCATGAACTTCTGCTCGATCGATTCGACGTCCACGCGGATCTCGCCGCGCCGCTGGATGCCGAGGTTGTGGAACGTGAAGGCGGCCAGGTGCGCGACGTGCAGCCGGCGCAGCGTGTCGACGGTCGGCGGCAACGGCAGCGCAACACCGAGACGCGTGAGATAGTTTTCGAGATGCACGACGACATGGTACGCGCCGGAATCCCCACCTTCCTCTATGGCACCGCCTGGAAAGAGGAGGAGACCGAACGCCTGACAAGACTCGCGATCGACACCGGGTTCCGCGGCATCGACACCGCCAATCAGCGCAAGCATTACTTCGAGGCGGCGGTCGGCGCGGGGATCGCCGGCGCCATCGCGGACGGCGTCGTCAGCCGCGACGAGCTGTTCCTGCAGACGAAGTTCACATACCGCGACGGGCAGGATCACCGGCTGCCGTACGACCCGGACGCGGACACGGCCACGCAGGTGCGGCAGTCGTTCGCCAGCTCGCTCGAGCATCTGCGGGTCGACACGCTCGATTCCTACGTGCTGCACGGTCCGTCGCGCAGGCGGGGGCTGGCGGCCGCGGATCACGAGGCGTGGTGCACGATGGAGGAGCTGCACGCCGCCGGCAAGACGCGGTTCCTCGGCATCAGCAACGTGGCGCTCGAGCAGTTGGATAAGCTCTGCGAGCTCGCGGCGGTGAAGCCGATGTTCGTGCAGAACCGCTGCTTTGCCCGGACGCGCTGGGACGCCGAGGTGCGCGCGTTCTGCCGGACGAACGGGATCATCTACCAGGGCTTCTCGCTGCTCACTGCGAACGCGCACGAGCTGCGCAACGCGCACTTCCGCGCCATCGTGGCGAAGACGGGGAAGACGCCGGCGCAGGTGGTGTTCCGTTTCGCGCTTCAGGTGGGGATGCTGCCGCTGACCGGCACGACCGATCGCGCACACATGCAGGAGGATCTGGCAGCACCGGAGCTTGAATTGTCACCCGAGGACGTCGCGACGATTGAGACCATCGCCGTTTGACGTCTGGGGGTGCAGTGAAAGTGACTTTGAGTGCCTGAATAGCTGCTGTGAGTCACCGATGAGTGACTCGGAGAGACAAAATAGCCTCTCCGAGAGACCAAATACCCTCTAATAGAGGCTGAATTACCACTCGGAGTGACTGATTCGCTTCACCGAGAGGCCAAATAGCCTCTCGGTGAGACTAAATGTTCACTCCGAGAGGGAAAGTTCTCACGCCGACGGCGAGTCCGCGTAGTACGCGACCGCCGCTTTCCCTACCGCGCGCATCGCCAGGTAGTTGAGCGAGCCACCGGCGATCGTGCCGATCACCGGCGCGATGTTGGGGATGCGGCGGGCGAGGAAGCGGCCGAGGATCTTGCGCGCGAGCTTCGTGGCGGCGGCGCGCTCGAGGCCTTCCTTCACCAGCACGCGGGCCGCGAGTCCGCCGGCGGACGAGCCGGTCGAGACGGCGAGCGTAGCCAGCACTTCCTTGAAACGCTGTTTGATGTTCGGCTTGCGGTCGTAGAGGAACGCGATCGCCAGCACGAGGCGGCTCTGCTGCCGCACGAGGTTGAAGATGTCGGGAGCCATCGCCAGCACGGCCAGCGGTCCGATCGCGGCACCGGCCGCGGCGCCTACGGTGGCGACCTGCCTGGCCGCCTTCTTCGTCAACTGCTCGGCGAGCTGTTCGCGTGTGGCGTTCGGCTTCGCTTCGCGGAGCGCCTGCACTTCCGCCTGCACCTGCTCCTGGTCGATTTCCTTGAAGAGCCTCTCGAGGAGGTCGTAGAAGCGACCTTCGTCTTTTACAGCCATTCCACCTCCGGAAGCGGCGGGACGGATCCCGCCGCTTCACAGAAACGATGTGTTACTGCTGCTGCTGGATCACCAGCTCGACGCGGCGGTTCTGCTGCCGTCCCGAGGGGGTGTCGTTCGAGGCGACCGGGGCGCTTTCGCCCTGCCCCGCGATGTTGATGCGTGCGCCGGTGACGCCGCGGCTCACGAGGTAGTCGCGGACGGCTGCCGCACGCTTCTCGGAGAGCGTCTGGTTCAGCTCTTCGGTGCCGACGCTGTCGGTATGGCCTTCGATCTGGATCGCCGCTTCATTCGACATCTTGAGCTGATCGGCGATCTTGGCGAGCGTGTTGCGCGCGCCCGGCTTGAGGGCGGACTTGCCGGAGTCGAAGAAGAGGCCCGGGAGCGTCACGATGAACCCGCGCTCGCTGGTGCGAGTCTCGGCGAGCTTCGCGAGCTCCTGCTGCATGGTGGTCAGGCGTTCGGTGCTGGCGACGTCGCGGCGCGTCAGCTCCTCGCGCGCATCTTCGAGCGCGGCCGAGGTCTGCGCGACCTGCTGGCGCAGCAACGCTGCTTCCTGCTCGGCGGCGGTGCGCTTCCGCTCCGCTTCCGCGAGCACGTTCACGCGGGTGCGCTCCGCTTCCTCGCGCTGGGTCTGCAACCTCTCCAGCTCGGTGCGCTGGCGGCGAAGCTCTTCCTCACGCTGGGCGAGCACGTCCGAGGTCAGGCGACCGTCGGCGCGTTCGCGCTGCAGCGCCTGTTCGAGGCTGGCAATCTGGTTGTTGAGCGACGTCTCGCTGAGACGCTCGCGATCCTGCAGCGAGCGCAGCGCGATGGACTGGTCTTCGACCTGACGGCGCAGCGATTCGACTTCGGCGTTGGTGGGGCTGTTCGGGACGAGAGCGGTCTCGTACCGGAGCAGCAGCTCGTCGAGCGCTTCCTCGGCCGCGATGCGGGCGGTGCGGTCTTCTTCGAGCCGCGTGCGGAACTGCGTCTCCGACATCGCGACCTGCTGGCGCAGCCGTTCGATCTCGGCCTGCTCGGCCTGGCGATTGGCAGCCTCGGTGTCGAGCTGGCGGCGGAGTGCCGCTGCTTCCGCCTCGGCCGCGACGCGGCGCTGCGTCTCTTCCGCGGCGCGCGTATCCATGAGGGCCTGGGCCAGGCGCGTGCGCTCGGCGCGCATCTCGGGCAACGTATCGCCGAGCATGTTGTGGCGGGCCGTGTACTCGAGCTCGAGAGCTCTCATCTCCGCGACGAAGGCGAGATGGTCGGCCGCGTCATTCTGGCGATGGTTGTCCGCGAGGGTACGAGCGGTGCCGAGGGAACGGTCGAGCCGGTCGAGCTCCTCCTTGGCGAAGCGCTCGGCGCCCGCCGCGCGTGCAGACTTGATCGCGGTCTCGGCGCTGTTGACGTGATCGCGCGACGTGGCGCCGCGGCTCATCACGGCCGGCGGCTCGTACAGGTCGAGCATGACGGCGTTCCCGCCGAACTTGTTGATGTCGGTCCGCAGGTTGCGGATCTCGGCGTTGGCACCGAGGAGGCGGGCCTGCGCCTCGGCGGCTGCTGCCGCGTGACGCGCTTCGATGGCGCGGCGGCCGGCGTTTTCGCGCAGCGAGCCCTTGTCGCTGTTCCAGTTCGCCCGGGCCTGGCGAAGGCGCGTCGACGCCTCCATGTACAACGGGGAGTTTGCCGCTCCGGCCGCTTCTGCCGAGGCGAGAGCTGCCTCCGCGGCCGTCAGATGGGTCTGTGCTGCCATTTTTTCGCGATCGCTGCGCGACTGCGCTGCGACCGGCATTGCCAGCACGAGCGCCAGCAATATGGATGACACCGCTGAGTATGTTGATCGTGATCTCATATTTTCCTTTCCCCGGCAGGCCAGTGGCCGCCGGTCTGGTCCGGGGAAAGGAACTGCAAGAATGGGGCAGGGTTATTTGGAGACTAGATCTTTTTGGCCGATTCGATCATCAACTCCTGCTTGTCGCCGCAGCTGACGAGCTTGCCCTTGACGCGGACGTTCGCGTCGCTGAGCTTCGTGAGGTCGGCCTTGCTCTTGTGGCAGACGGTGTAGCTGTCGTTGCTGTTCGCGACGCGGAAGATCGTGGCGTCGGTGTCGGCCGAGCGGCTGAACGTGCCGGTGAGCTCGACGCTCTTCTCCGCGGTCTTGCTGATGTTGCACTCCTTGCCGCCGGCGAAGAGGGTTGCGGTGGTGAAGACGAGGGCGAGGACCAGGACCAGTCTTTTCATGTCGATTTGTTTCCTTTCGTCCGGAAAGGTAGTCCTGCAGGCGGCCGAAGTCTTGTCAGAACGAACAACGGTTTGCCAGATGATGTGTCTAGATGTGCCGAGATGTGTCAGCAAGTTGGCAGGATTCATGAAAGAATGCACCCCGAGGTGTATCTTTGAGCCACTCATTCGATGAAATCCATGTCTTTGAGAGCGTCGCGGAACGCACCGGCAACAAGCTCGAGCGCGCGGGTGTCCGCGGGCGTAACGGCGTCTGCCGCAGCGTGACCGACCTTGCCGCGAAGTTCCGCCGCCTCGGCGACGGCTACTACTATCTCGCGACGAGCGCCTGGCCCGAGGGGACCGAGACGCTGAATCTCGTCCGGACGTGGGAAACGCTCCGTTAACTGTTATACTCAACATCTGCCGGGGACCTCTCTCCGGCTGCCGGCGCGGCGCGAACTAAGTCCGCCGCTCCGGCCCTACCTTCCTTAGCAGTGGTCAGGAACCCCCAATGACTGAACGTGTCGCGAAGATCTCCGTGTCTGAGCTGAACCTCCGCAAAACCGCCTCGCGCCTGCTCAAGAGCGCGCTCGTCTCGACGGAAGTCGCTTATCTCCAGCGCGAGCTCGGCACGACCGTCACCCAGGTGGAGATGGACGCCAAAGTCGTCGCGGTGCGCTCCATGCCGTGGGCGAGCATCGTCCTGGCGGAGTAGGGGATCCTCACTCGTTCGGGATGACGCGGCTGCACCGCGAGATCCCTCACTCATTCGGGATGACGCGGCTGCGCCGCGTCACCGCACCAGCTTCACCATCAACGACTCCAACGCCGCCTCCAGGTCGCGGTGCACTCCCGAGTGCACGGGCGACATCTGGATGACGGTGCTCCTCGGGGCGACCAGCCAGTGGAAGCGCGCGCGTTGCGGCAGCTCGCCGATCGGGCCGGCTTCACTGCCGCCTCGGCAGACACGCGGGATGACGTCGAGGTGGCTTTCGACGGCCGCGAGGTCGAGCTCCGGTGCCAGGGCGATGAGGCGCGCGCGATTCAGCTCGATGCGGGCGTCCAGGAACGCTCTCGTCGAGCAGAAGAGGATCACGCCGGCGTTCACGAACTCGCCGCGGTCGACGCGCGGGACGACGCGGACCACCGAGTAGTCAAACGAGCAGAGCTCTCGCACGCGCGGCCTCCTCTACCCATTCCCTCGGCGATTCCAGTCGCCGCCGCAGCCAGTCCCGATATCCCGCGCGGTGCGCGCTTTCTCCGCCGAGCCACTCCTCGGGGATCAGCGCCGCGATGGCGTCGAGCGCCTCGCGCGTCACCAGCGGCGTCAGTTCCGCGTCCGCTTCCCGGATGTCCGTGGCCCACGGCAGGAGCACATGGTCCTTGATCGCGGCGAACGGCGACCGCGCGCGGTCGAGGAAGTCGTCGCCCCAGTTGTGATGGAAGTAGAGCGACGCGCCGTGGTCGATGAGCCACAGGTTGCCGTGCCACACCAGGAGGTTCGTGTTGCGCGGCGTGCGGTCGACGTTCGTCACCAGCGCGTCGAGCCAGACGATCTTCGATGCGAGGCGCGCCTTCCCGACCAGCGCGCGGTCGATCAGCGGATCGAAGCCGATGGAGCCGGGGAGGTAGTCGAGCGCGAGGTTCAGCCCTTCGCTCAGCCGCAGCAGGTCCTGGATCTCCGGATCGGGCTCCGTCTTCGCCATGCGCGGGTCGACGGTGGCCAGGACGATCTCCGGAACGGGCAGTCCGAGGTGGCGGGCCAGCTCGCCTGAGACCAGCTCCGCGATGAGCGCGCGCGGACCCTGGCCCGCACCGCGGAACTTCAGCACGTACGTGCCGTCGTCATCCCCTTCCACGATCGCGGGCAGCGAGCCGCCTTCGCGCAACGGCGTCACATAGTGGGTGGCGGCGATGGTCCTCAACGAACCTGCACCCCTTTCCAGAACGCCACCCGCCCCTTGATCTTCTTCGCCGCGTCGAAAGGCTCCGGGTAGTACCAGGCGGCGTCGGAGTTGATGGAGTCACCGACGACCACGTCGTAGTAGCTGGCGATGCCTTTCCAGCCGCACGTGGTATGCGTGGCGCTGGGGCGCAGCAGCGTGAAGTCGAGCGCGTCGACCGGGAAGTAGTGGTTGCCTTCGACCACGACCGTGTCGTCGCTCTCGGCGATGATGGAGCCGTTCCAGATCGCTTTCATGGGGGGATTATCACTCCGACCGTTCCCCGGTTGTGCCCGCCGTTTGCATTACAGCTGGGCCAATGCCTACAAACGTGCTCACCCGTAACAACGTGCAGGTCCTCGGCGCCGGCTCTCAGCCGATGCTCTTCGCGCACGGCTTCGGCTGCGACCAGAACATGTGGCGGTTCCTCACGCCCGCGTTCGAGAAAGACTACAAGCTGGTCCTCTTCGACTACGTCGGCTCCGGCAAGTCCGACCTGGCGGAGTACGACGAGGAGCGCTACTCGACCCTGGACGGCTACGCGCAGGACGTGCTCGAGATCTGCGAAGCGCTCGACCTGCACGACGTGATCTTCGTCGGCCATTCCGTGAGCAGCATGGTCGGGGTCCTGGCGGCGATCCGCGAGCCGGAACGTTTCAGCCGCCTCGTCTTCGTCAGCCCGTCGCCGCGCTACATCAACGACACCGGGTACGTCGGCGGCTTCGACCGTCCGGACATCGAGGGGCTGCTCGACCTGATGGACAAGAACTTCATCGGCTGGGCCAGCTTCCTCGCGCCGGTGGTCATGGGCAATCCCGATCGCCCGGACCTCACCGGCGAACTGCAGGAGAGTTTCTGCTCGACCGACCCGAAGATCGCGCGGCGCTTCGCGGAGACGACGTTCTTCGGCGACAACCGCGGCGATCTCCCGAAGGTGCCGGTGCCGTCGCTGATCCTGCAATGCTCCGAGGATGCGATCGCGCCGGTCGAGGTCGGGAACTACATGCAGCGCGCCACGCCTGAGAGCACGCTGCGGCTGATGAAGGCCACCGGGCACTGCCCGCACGTCAGCCACCCCGAGGAGACGATCGCGGCAATCAGGGAGTATCTTGCCGCCGGCTGATGGATTCGCTGCTCAATACCGCGCCGTGCGGCTTCCTGACGTTCACGGACGACGGCACGATGACCGAGGTCAACGCCACTCTCGCTGACCTTCTCGGATACACGCGCGTGGAGCTGGAAGGGTGGCACCTGCAGAAGGTGCTGCCGCCGGGCGGCCGCGTCTTCTACCACACGCACATCTTTCCCCTGCTGAAGCTGCACGGCAGGGCCGAGGAGATCTACGTCGCGCTGCGGGCGAAGGACGGCAGCGACGTGCCGATGATGCTCAACGGCGTCCGCCGCGAGCGCGATGGCGTGCTGGTCAACGACTGCGTCTTCGTGCGCATGCAGCAGCGGCACCGGTTCGAGGACGAGCTGCTGCTCGCACGCCGCGCGGCGGAGCAGGCCAACGCCGCGCGCGCGAAGTTCCTCTCCATGATGTCGCACGACCTCCGGACGCCGCTGACCGCGGTCACCGGCTTCGCGAAGCTGATGCAGGGAGGCGCCTACGGTCCGATCACCGAGGAGCAGCGCGACGTCCTGCTCCGGATGAACGACGCCTGCCGCGAACTGCTGCGGATGATCAACGACATCCTCTCGTTCGCGCAGCTCGAGTCGGGACGGGTGGAGGTGCGCGCGGAGCCGGTGCGGCTCGCGGACGCGATCGCGCGCGCGGAGTCGCTGATCCGGGTCCGCGTGGAGGAGCGCGGGCTGACCCTCAGCTCCGATTGCGACGGGGCGGTGGTGCTCGCCGATCCCGACAAGCTGCAGCAGATCCTGCTCAATCTCCTGACGAACGCGATCAAGTTCACGGCTTCCGGCGGCGCGATCTCCGTCTCCTGCAGCGGCGACCGGGAGCGCCTGCGCATCCACGTCCGCGACACCGGCATCGGCATCCCTGCCGGGCAGCTCGACCGCGTGTTCGATGCGTTCGTGCAGCTCGACCAGCAGCCCGCGGACCAGAGCCAGCGCGGCGTTGGCCTCGGCCTCGCCATCAGCCGCGACCTCTCCCGCGCCATGGAGGGCGAGCTGACGGTGGAAAGCGTCGAGGGGGAAGGCTCGGTGTTCACGGTGGAGTTGCCGCGGGCGTAGCTTCGCCGTTGGCCGGCATCGTGCTTTTTCGCGATGCGTATGAAGAACGTTTTCCTTCTCTCGGTCGCGCTCGCACTCACCGCCTGCGGACCGGTCACGGCAACCACTCCCACACCTGCGACCACCCCTTCCGCACCGGCTGCTTCGCGCTCGGAGCTAGCACAGCTGCCGCACGAGCGCATCGACTATCACATCGCCCGTTTCACCGGGGAAAAGCGTGCCGAGTTCGCGTCGTACCTCGAACGCAAGCAGCAGTACGAATCGATGATCACCGAGAAGCTGCGCCGCCGCGGCATGCCCGAAGACCTGCTCTACCTGGCGATGATCGAGTCCGGCTTCAACCCGCAGGCCCGCTCGCTGGCAGGCGCGCGGGATCTGGCAACTGCTCGCCGATACGGCGCGGCGCTACGGCCTGCGCGTCGATGAGGAAATCGACGAACGCAACGATCCGGAGAAAGCGACCGACGCCGCTTTGTCGTATCTCTCCTACCTCTACAACCGCTTCGGCTCCTGGTACCTCGCCGCCGCCGCATACAACACCGGCGAGAACCGCGTCGGCCGCCTCATGACCGAAACCTTCGGCCGCGAGACCGGCTCGGACGAGGACTACTACCGCATCTGGGACCAGCTCCCCGGCGAGACCCGGGACTTCGTCCCGGCGATGGTGGCGGCAGCGAAGATCGGGAAGGAGCCGGGGAGGTATGGGTTTTAGGTGAAGAGGCGGTGACCGCAGGATGTGTCTCAAAATCGTATTCAACGATCGGCGAGGCACACGGGGTTCAACCACGCCGGAGGCGTGGCGTAGGGTAGCCGGTGATAAGCGCCGCGAGGCGAGCCACCACCGGTGATCGTGTGACAACGATTTGCACCCCAGCGGGGTGCCGTACGCGACCCCTCTGGGGTCGGAGGAAAGGTGGCCCGGTTTCCGGTGGCGGCGCGCCTGCGGCGCTTGCCACCGGCTACCGTCCGACACGCCTCCGGCGTGAAAAACGGGCACGAAGACGGGTTCGAAACACCATCTTCGCGCGTCAAGAACCCGATACGCTCCACCACAGCGCGTTGAACACCAGCGGGAAAGTGGCGTGCGTCTGTCCCCGGTGCTGCGGGCGGAAGCCGAACAACACGATCTTTCCCTTGCCGTAGGTCAGTGCGACCGCGGCGGCTTTGCGGGTCAGGCGGTCGGTGCCGTGGATCCAGCCGGAGAGGAGGATGTCCTGTTCGTCCTCGGGGTACGTGGCGAGGACCCAGCGCTGCATGCTCGACGCGGGGGCGGTCGTTTCGAAGGCCATCGCGGAATCGAGGAAAGCGGCCGTCTGCGCCGGCATGCCTTGCGTCACCGGATGGTCTGGACGGACGTTGATGCGTACCAGCGAGCCGGGGTTCGAATACTCCTCGGCCTTGACCGAGGCGAGTGCGTTGCGGACAGGGATGTTGAACTCGTCGATCACGTACTCGCAGGAGTCGCCGAACGCGATCAGCGTGCCGCCGGCGTCGACGAACTTGCGGAGCGTTTCCGCCCCGGGGTTGCCGAGGCCGCCGGTGTATTCGGGCGGCAGCTCTTCCTCGTAGCGCATCCCTTCGCCGCGGCGGCGGCCGGTGGCGATCACTTCCTTGTGGATGTCGGGGAGGATCACCGCGTCGTAGCCGGCCAGCCCTTTCTGCATCTCCTGCGGGGTGACGCCGGTGACCGGGATCTTGTAGGTATCGAGCAGCCAGCGCGTCCAGCCTTCGTCCATCGACGCGGACCACGACTTGAACGTCGCCACGCGCGGCTTGCGCGCGAGCTTCGCGATGCGCGCGACGGATTCTTTGGGCGACGGCTTGATCTCGGCATCCACGCGCGTCGTCCCTTCCGGCAGCTTCGCGCGCTCGACCTGCACGCCCATCTGCAGCGGCAGCGTCCAGGTCGCGACGTCATAGGGACGCAGGATGTCGCGGCCCGGCTGCAGCCGCACTTCCGGGTAGCGCTGCGGTTCCATCATCTCGAGGACGAACTTGGAGTACGGCTGCGAGAGCGGGATCCAGTAGTCGCCGTTCGCGGCCTCGCGCACCTCGACGTTGTGCTCCTGCATCAACCAGGCGAGGTGCTGTGCGGTCGGCCAGTCGCGCTGCTCTTTCGGGATGCGGTATGCGTCGCCGGCCGGCGCGTGCGCGATCGCGGCGCGGGAGCGCGTCACGAGATTGCGCAGGAGGTCGTGGCGGTAGTTGGCCGCGAGCTCGAGCAGGGCATCCGAGGCGATGCGCTCGTAGTCCATGATGTCGCGCTGGCGCCACCAGCCCCCCTTCCAGGGGTTGGGATGATTGATGGTGGCCTTGTAATCGACGAGGCCTTTCGTGCCGCCTCTCAGCTCGTTCGGCTCGACGTAGACCGGGGACGCGATGCGCGCCGAGGCCGTCTCGAGCAGCAAGCCGGTGATGTTCTTCCACCAGCCGGTGTTGCGCGTGCCGCCGATCCAGTACGCATCGAACTGGTAGCCGTAAATCAGGCCGCTCTTCTCGGCCTGTTCGAGGCGCAGGGCCATGTTCGACCCGACCATGTTCACTTCGCGCCAGATCAGCGGATGGACGTCCGGGTCGAGCGGGTCGGCGAACGGCGGGATGAACATGCGTGGCCCCTCGGAGCCCATCTGGTGCTCGTCGACGAAGAGCTGCGGGTTCCATTGGTGGTAGACCGCGCGCGACATGGCCCGCGTCTCCGGCTGCGTGAGCATGTACCAGTCGCGGTTGTTGTCGTGGCCGACGTAGTGGTGGTACAGCCACGGCATCCGGCCGCCCTCGTACTTGGTCCCGACATACTTGCGGTAGTAGTCGGTGATCATGGTCTGCCCGTCGGGATTGAGCGAGGGGACGAGCAGCAGCACCACGTTGTCGAGGCGGCGTTTCGTCTCCGCGTCGCCGGCGGTCGCGAGCGCGTGCGCCCACTCCATGGCCATCTGGGATGAGGCGATCTCGGTCGCGTGGATGTTGCACGTCACGAGGACGACCGCTTTCCCTTCGCGCGTCAACTTTTCTACGTCCGCGTCAGAGAGGCCGCGCGGGTCGGCGAGCTGTTTCGCCACCTGCTGGATGCGCGCCTTGTTGCGGATGTTCTCCTCGGACGAGATGACCGCCATGAACATCTCTTCGCCGAGCACGGTCTTGCCGAGGACCTGCAGCTCGACGCGCGGGGATGCCTGGTCGAGCGCGTTGAAATACGAACGGATCTGCCGGTAGTCGGCGAGCGTTTTGTCGGCGCCGACGCTCATCTTCAGGTACTCGGATGGCGAGGGAATCTGGGCGAAGGAAGGGAGTGCGAGCGCGAGCGTCAGCAGCAGCCGTTTCATGGGGGCGGGATTATGTACCATGCGCTCCATGAGGCCACTCCGCGCGCTCCTCGGATTGCTCGTACTCGCCGGCTGCGCCACGTCCAATCAGCCGACCACGTTCAGGATCCTGCAGCTGAACGACGTCTACAAGATCGAAGGGCTCGCCCGTGGTGAGCTGGGCGGGCTGGCGCGCGTGCGCACGCTGCGGAAGCAGCTCGAGGCGGACGGCTCGGCCGTGCTGCTGCTGCACGCCGGCGACGCGCTCTATCCCTCGGTGATGAGCAAGTACCTCGAGGCGAAGCCGATGGTCGACGTCATGAACCTGCTCGACGGCGACTCGGAGCGCTTCGACCCGGGGCTCATCGTCGGCTTCGGGAACCACGAGCTCGACAACCGCACGCCGGACATCCTGGTGGAGCGCCTGCGCCAGTCGCAGTTCCAGTGGCTCACCACGAACACGCTGCTGTGCAATCCGGAGTGCTCGCGGCGCTTCCCGAACACCGAGGACGTGCTCGTGCGGGACATCGGCCGCACGCGCGTCGGCATCTTCGCGCTGCTCTATCCGCTGCAGAAGACGTACGCGAAGTCGACCGGCGTCAGCGAGGCGGCCACGGCGGCGGTGAGGACGTTGAAGGGAGAGGGAGCGGACGTGATCATCGCGATCACGCACCAGGACATGTCGGACGACATCGACCTCGTGAAGGAGGTCGCGGGGATCGACCTCGTGATCGGCGGCCACGATCACGTCTTCATGCAGGAGCAGGTCGAGGGCACCTGGATCACCAAAGGCGACGCCGACGCGAGGAGCGTGGTGGTGTACGACGTGACGGTGCCGCGCCGCGGGCGCGCGGAGGCCGCTCCGCGCCGGGTGATGCTCGACAGCTCGATCGCAAAGGACGAGAGGGTCGACGCGCGCGTGCAGGAGTGGGTGCGCGAGCTGTCGAAGAAGATCGACGGCGACGACGTCCTGGCCACGGCGACGTACCTGCTCGAGGGGACGGAGCCGGCGGTGCGCGGACGCGAGACCGCGCTCGGCAACCTGCTGACCGACGCGGCGCGCGAGCAGATGGGCACCGACGTCGCGATCGTGCAAGGCGGCACGATCCGCATCAACGACGACATCCCTCCCGGCCCGATCACCGACGCCGACATGGAAGGGATCTTCTACTTCACGAACGAGCTGGTCGCGTTCCGCGCGACCGGGCAGCAACTGCTCGACCTCCTCCGCAACGGTGTCTCTCGCGCCGACTCCGCCGCCGGCTGCTTCCTGCAGGTCTCCGGAATCCGCTTCGCCTACACGTCCGCGAACGGGCAGTTCTCCGTCGACCCGGCCGACGTCCAGGTGAACGGCAGACCGCTCGACCTGAATGCGACCTACACCGTCGCCACCGTCGACTATCTCTACCTGCGCGGCATCGAAGACGGCTTCGAGCTCTTCACCGACGCCAACCGCCCGCCGAAGGTGAATGAGGAGAGCGAAGAGGATTTCCGAAAAGTGGTCGAAAAGTACCTCCGCGACCGCGGCACCGTCACCACGAACGTGGAAGGCCGGATCGTGCGACGCTGAAGGTTTCCTGCATAATCCGCCGCCGATGAATCTTGCGCGCCGTATTGCGTGGCGGTACCTCCGCCGGCCGACCGACAAGCTCGTCTCCGCCGTGGGACTGGCTTCGATCCTCGGGCTGGTGATCGGCGTGATGGCGCTGGTCATCTCGATGGCGCTCATGACCGGCTACCGCCGCGACCTGCAGTCGAAGCTCCTCGGCGGGAACGCGGAAGTGTTCGTCTACTCGCTCGGGTCGAACATGGCCGATCCGCGCATCCTCATCGACAACATCGGCAAGGCGCCCGGTGTCGCGCACGCCTCGCCCGTGCTCTACCAGCACGGCGTCGTGACCACGGAATCGAACACCACCGGCACCGAAGTCATGTTGAAAGGGATCGAGGCGAACCGCGGAAAGACCTCTCCGATGCTCGCGAAAGTGATCGGCCCGCGGGCCACGTTCGAGACCGCCGAGGGAGATCGCGGCGTCGCGGTCGGACGCTATCTCGCCACCCGGCTCGGCGTGAAGGCAGGGGAGGCCATCAGCGTCACCGTCGCCGCCAACTCGACCGAGGGGTTCATGCCCCGCACCGCCACCTTCATCGTCACCAACGTCTTCGGCACCGGCTTCTACGAGTTCGACGCGCGCTGGCTGTTCATCGACCTGCGCGAAGCGCAGGAGCTGATCGGCGCGGGGACGGGGGCCAACCTCATCGAAGTGAAGCTCGCGCCGGGCGCGGACGTGGATCGAGTGGTGAAAGAGGTCGAGCAGCGCGCCGGGCCGCGCTATACGGTCAGCGACTGGCGCGAGATGAACCGGCAGCTCTTCTCGCTCCTCGGCGTGCAGCAACTCGTCCTCTTCATCGTGATCGGCCTGATCGTCTTCGTCTCCACGTTCAACATCGTCTCCACGCTGATCATGACCGTGCAGGAGAAGCGTCGCGAGATCGGCATCCTGACGTCGATGGGAGCCGAGCCGCGCATGGTGCGGCGCGTCTTCATCTGGTACGGCACCATCGTCGGCGTGGTGGGGACCGGGGTAGGGGTCGTGCTCGGCACGCTGATCTGCTGGGTGATCACCCGCTACGAGCTGATCTCCTTCCCGCCTGAGATCGCCGAGGTGTACTTCGTGTCGTCGATTCCCTTCGTCACGCGCGCGCTCGACCTCGCGGTGATCGCTGTGTTCTCGATCGCGGTCTCGTTCCTCGCCACCATCATCCCGAGCATGCGCGCCGCGCGCCTCAATCCGGTGGAAGCGCTGCGGTACGAGTAGCTGCGCCGCCGCGCCGAAGCGTGCAGATGCACATGGTACGATCCGGACCGGTTCATGACGCAGGCAAGACTCGTTCTCGAAGACGGCACGGTGTACGACGGGGAGTCGTTTGGCTCACCCGATGACGCGATCGGCGAGGTCGTATTCAACACCTCGCTCACGGGGTACCAGGAGATCGCCACCGATCCCTCGTACCGGTTCCAGATCGTGGTGATGACCTATCCCCACATCGGCAACTACGGCGTCGAGGACGTCGTCCAGCAGAGCGAGCAGCCGCAGGTGGCCGGCTTCGTCGTGCGCGACGCCGTCGCCGAGCCGTCCAGCGCGCACGCAGAGATGTCGCTCGGCGATTACTTCACGAAGACGCGCATCAGTGCCATCTCCGGAGTCGACACGCGCGCGCTGACGCGGAAGATCCGCAACGCCGGCGCGATGCTCGGCATGATCACCACCGACACCCACCGTTCCGTCGACGCGATCGTGGCGGAGCTGCGCCAGTCGCCGTCGATGTCCGGGCTCGACCTCGTGCAGCGCGTCACCGCATTGCGCCCGTATCCGTTCGAAGAGCAGGAGCCCGGCTCCAAGCTGCGCGTCGCCGTGTACGACTTCGGCGTCAAGCGCGACATCCTCCGCCAGCTCGTGAAGCAAGGCTGCGACGTCACCGTGTACCCGGCCACGACACACGCGGACGAGATCCTCGACCGCGGCTACGACGGCGTCCTGCTCTCCAACGGCCCCGGCGACCCGGAGCCCGTGACATACGCGCACGAGAACATCCGTCACCTGGTCGGCAAGGTCCCGATCTTCGGCATCTGCCTCGGCCACCAGCTCCTCGGCCTCGCCCTCGGCGGCAAGACCTACAAGCTGAAGTTCGGCCATCGTGGCGGCAACCATCCGGTCAAAGACCTCCGCACCGGCCGCGTCGAGATCACCGCCCAGAACCACGGCTTCTCCGTCGACCCCGACTCCCTGAGCGAGAACGACGTCGAATACACCCACATCAACCTCAACGACCAGACTCTCGAAGGCTTCCGCCACCGCCGCGAGCCCGCCGTTGCAGTGCAATACCACCCCGAGGCCGCCCCCGGCCCGCACGACTCGTTCTATCTGTTCGACGACTTCGTGCGGATGATGGAGGAGTGGAAGAAGAAGGGTTGATCCGGACGGCACGCGATTCAGCGGTTTGGAGTGCGGTGACCGCAGTCACCGCTCTGACTCCGGATCGCGCGGGCTGTGGCTCTCGGAGTCAAAGCGGTGACTGCGGTCACCGCACTCCAAAACCGTGGCGAGCGTAGTGAGTTGACCGTCGAGCGTGCACCGGTCGACAATCGCGTAATGGAGTCCTCTCGATGAGGATCTTCGTCCTCGCTCTGTTTCTCTGCGCGCCGCTGGCGCTATCGGGCGCCGAGGTGGTTTCTCTGCGCGAGGGTGTTCCCTGCGTCGGTCAGGGCGACTCGGTCACGTCCGATGCTTCATGCACCGAACGGAGTGCATCCGGAGACGTGCCATACCTTCTGCATGCAGTCGGCGTCACTGCGGCGGCGCGGCTTCGCGAGGGACCCGGCCGTCTTCCGAGTCGATGCGAGATGTGACTTTCTACGTTACCGGTGAGGGCAAGCGCTGGCCGGTACCGCCCACGATCGAGCTGAACCACGGTAAGGCCGCTACGTGGCAATGGGCAATCGCCGCGAGTCAGGTCCGGAGGAAACAGGTGCTGCGGCTGTTACCAGGAGAGTACCGGCTGACGTTCTCCGCGCCCGGTCACCAGCGCCTCGAACGCCTCGTCAGAGTGACGGCCGGCGAGCCACGCATCGACCTCGGTACGATAGTACTCGTCGCCACGCGCATAGTCAGTGGAAGCATGATCGATCCGGAACGGCGGCCGGTTGCCGGTTGTGCAGTGCTGGCCGACGGTGTCGCGCTTGGCTTCACGGACGCTCGGGGACGTTTTGAGACCGAACTGCCTCTCCCTGCGCCGAAGACGGTCGTCCTGAGTCATCCCGAGTATGCGCCGCGCGTCGTGACTCTCCCGGCTGACGGAGATGCTCCGCTCGGTGTGGTGCGGCTTGCGCGAGGCGGCTCGATTGCCTGCACGATCGACCGGCAGCTGAGCGTCGAGTCTGGTATCCCGAGATCCGTCTCGACGCCGCCGGCGCCGCCACCCTCGACGTATGGCAGCGTGGTTTGATCTTCGCCGAGGTTCGTTCACCGCAACTCCAGTCGACTTTCAGTGCTGACTTGTTCATCGCCCAGGCGGAGGAGCGTGCCGAGTGGAACATCGTCGTTCCTCCCCGAGGGCCGGTTCGCGTTCGACGCCCTCCACGACGGCCGCCACACGTTCCGGGTCGAGTCGAGTAGCCACCTTCCCTCCGCGCCGGTGTCCGTCGAGGTTTCGGGACCATCCGGCGACCGGCGTCTCGACGTCCGACTCAAGAAAGGGAAGACGATCCCGCTGCAGGTGCGCGACGCCGACGGGAGAGCGCTCGCGCGGGCGCTCGTCATCGATGACTGCGCGGCTGTGTCGGGACGGCGCGGCCTCCTGACCGACGAGAGCGGGATGCTCGCCCTGCCGTCTACGGGCGGGCGCCATAACCTGTGTGTGGTGGCACCGCAGGGGTCCTTCGCCCTGACCGACATCGTTGCACCGGATGATGCGCAGACGGCGCCGGTGCAGATCACCGTCCCGGCTCCGGCGGTCACGATGCGGATCAGCGCGAAGACGACCTCCGGACTTCCCGTGGCCCAGCTCGGGCTGCTACTCGTTTACAACGGCCGGGTGGTGCCACTGAGGGTCTTCTACGCGCTCGCCGAGTTGCAGCGGCGCTCGAGCCGCACCGACGACCGAGGCGAGCTCCTGCTGCCGGGTATGCCCGCCGGGCATTACGACCTCTTCGTCTACTCGAGCGACGAGGAAGCGATCTCTCTGACAATGGACCGGCGCGGACGCGCACCCGTCTACAGCGGCTATCTCGCTCCCGGCGATGCCGCACTCGAAGTGACGATCGAGGCGCGCTGACGTTCGCGTTATTTGTCGTTTCCTGAGACAATCGGCCGTCGTTCCCATTTTCGTCCGCTTCGGAGAGCTAACCTTTTGAAGAACCCGTTCCTTGCCGCCGCGGCATTCGCGCTGGCTATGCCCCTGTCTGCGCAAACGCCGTTTCTGGTGAAAGACATCAATCCGGGATCGTGGCCGGTCGGACTCTCGTCCGATCCGGGCGGATTCATGCTCGACGGCAACACCGTGTACTTCCGCGCCACGGGAGAAGCCGGGACGGCGCTCTACAAGTTTGATGGTGCGACGACGCAACTCGTGAAGGACATCAATCCCGGTGCGGCCACCGGGTCCCTGGGGCGGCTTGTGCGCGTGGGCAGCAAGCTGCTGTTCGGTGCAACCAGCCCTGACGGCCGCGAGCTCTGGCAGACCGACGGTACGGCCGCCGGCACGCAGCTGCTCGCCGACACGGTCGAAGGTCCGTCCTCGCCGGGCTGGTGGAACACGAACGCGCAGGTCGGCGGCCTGGCGTTTCTCTCCGCCAGCACCGGATTGTGGGTCACGGATGGAACGACCCCGGGGACGATCCGGCTCGCCAGCGGACCGGCGGTAATCCTCGGTACGATCGGTTCCACCGTCGTCTTCCGCGGCTTCGACGCGGAGCGCGGGATGGAGCTCTGGAAAACCGACGGCACGGTGGCCGGCACGACGCTCGTCAAGGACATCGCTCCCGGTGTGACGACCAGGAACTGCGCGACGTATTGAAATGACGGAACGCAGAACGGAACCGTCCCCTGCGTTCCGTGTTTTATGTTCTACGTTCCCTCAGAACCCCTGTTCCGTGTGCTCGCCGAACGTCTGCTTGAGCGTGCTCACGATCTCGCCGATCGTGCACTCGTTGCGGACGGCGTCGACGATGAGGGGCATCAGGTTCGATGAGCCGCGGGCGCCTGCGTCGAGGCGGGTGAGGGCGGACTGCCAGTCGCTGGTGCGTGAGGCGCGGAAGGCGTTCAGGCGCGCGACCTGGTCGCGCTCGACGCTCTCGTCGATGGTCATGATCGGCAGGGTCATCTTCGCGTCGTCCATGAAGTCGTTCATGCCCACCACGATGGCCGTCTTCTCTTCCAGCGCGCGCTGCGCGCGGTAGGCGGACTCGCCGATCTCGTGCTGCATGAAGCCCGACTCGATCGACGCCATCGCGCCGCCCATCGCATCGATCCTCTCGATGAGAGCGCGCGCTTCACGCTCGATGTCGAGCGTCAGCGACTCGATCGCGTACGAGCCGGCCAGCGGATCGGCGGTCGCCGCGATGCCGCTCTCGAATGCCAGGATCTGCTGCGTGCGCAGCGCGATCTTCACCGAATCCTCGGTCGGCAGCGCGAGCGCCTCGTCGCGGCTGTTCGTGTGCAGCGACTGGCAGCCGCCCAGCACCGCTGCCATGGCCTGATACGCCACCCGCACGACGTTGTTCTCCGGCTGCTGCGCCGTGAGCGTCGAGCCGGCGGTCTGCGCGTGGAATCGCAACGCCAGCGACCGTGGATCCTTCGGCGCGTAGCGCTCCTGCATCAGCTTCGCCCACAGCTTGCGCGCCGCGCGGAACTTCGCGACCTCCTCGAGAAAGTCGTTGTGTGCGTTGAAGAAGAACGACAGCCGCGGTGCGAATGAATCGACGTCCAGCCCACGGTCGACCGCCGCCTGTACGTACTGCAAGCCGTTCGCGAGCGTGAACGCGACCTCCTGCACGGCCGTCGAGCCGGCTTCCCGGATGTGATAGCCGGAGATGGAGATCGTGTTCCAGCGGGGCACCGATTGCGCGCAGAACTCGAAGATGTCGGTGACGATGCGCAGCGACGGCGCGGGAGGGAAGATGTACGTGCCGCGTGCGGCGTATTCCTTGAGGATGTCGTTCTGGATCGTCCCGGAGAGCTTCGTCCAGCCGGTGCCGCGGCGCTCCGCGACCACGAGCAGCAGCGCGAGCAGGATCGAAGCGGGCGCGTTGATGGTCATGGAGATCGAGACCTCGCCGAGCGGAATCGCGTCGAGCAGCGTCTCCATGTCCGCGATCGAATCGATGGCCACGCCGACCTTGCCGACCTCGCCGCGCGCGCGCCCGTCGTCCGAGTCCATCCCGATCTGCGTCGGCAGGTCGAAGGCGACGGAGAGCCCGGTCGTGCCCCGCTCCAGCAGGTAGCGGTACCTCGCGTTCGATTCCGCGGCCGTCGAGAAGCCGGCGTACTGCCGCATCGTCCACAGCTTTCCCCGGTACATCGAAGCCTGGGGGCCGCGCGTGTAGGGGAACTGGCCTGGCTCCGACAAATCCGTTTCCGGCGAAAACCCGCGATTTTCGAGGTCGTGGACACTGAAGAACAGCGGACGGGCGTCACTCATCGGGCCGTATTTAATCACTTGCCAAACTCGATGCGTTTACTTCGAGGCCGCTCGGGCTCATACTTTCCACCATGCGCTTCAATTCAGTGGTCCTTGCGGTACTTGTGTGCTTACTGCCTGTCGCAGCGGATGCAGCCTCGATCACGAGGCTCTCGCCCGACACCATCGCCTTCGGCAATGTCGAGGAGTTCCTGACGATCCACGGAACCGACCTCGTCGCGACCGAATCGGTCCTGATCACCATCAGCGGCCCGGCGGGTACATTCGTGCTCGAGCCGGTCGTGATCGAGCCCACGCGGCTCGTCACCTGGGTCCCCGAGGTGGTGCTGCTGACGGAAGGGACGAACACCGTCACCGTCGCGGTGAAGAACCTCGATCAGCTGGTCCAGAATCTCGGACCGCTGACGTTCACGGTCCAACAGCTGAACGTTCCCGGACCGCCGCGCCTGATTCTGCCGGAGCTCGTCTTCGAAGAAGCGCAGACCGTCCGCGGCTCGTTCGTGAGCTTCGAGGTCGACGCGGTGAGCGAGAACGGCGCCCCGGTGCCGGTTACCTGCGACCATGAGTCGGGGGCGCTCTTCTCGATGGGCACGACGATCGTCGTCTGCACGGCCACCGACGCATTCGGCACCGCCCAAGGTGACTTTCCGGTCGTGGTCGCCGACGTGACGGCGCCGATCCTGACGCTCCCGGCCGATTTCTCGAGCCCCACACCGGTGGTCCAGTACGAGGTGAGCGCGGTCGACAATCTCGACGGCCCCGTGCCGGTCACGTGCAACCACCCCTCCGGCTCGACGTTCCCCACCGGAGTCATCGAAGTGATCTGCTTCGCCTACGACAGCCAGTTCAACCCGGCCGTGGCCGCCTTCTACGTGACGGTCTCCGGCGGCGCCCCGGTGCTCACGCTGCCGCAGGACATCACCGCGGACGCGACCAGCACCGCCGGCGCCGTGGTGACGTACGAAGTCTCCGCAACCGACAACGGTGTCGTGACGTGCAACCCCGCCTCGGGCTCCACGTTCCCGCTCGGCACCACGGCAGTCACCTGCACCGCCACCAACGCCACCGGCACTGCGACCGGCATGTTCACCGTGACCGTGGTCGACAGCAGCGGTCCTGTGCTCGACATCCCGGACGGCATCACCGCCGAGGCGACGGATGCGAACGGAGCGGCAGTGACGTGGTCCGCTTCCGCGACGGACGCCATCGACGGTCCGGTCGCAATCACCTGCACGCCGGCTTCCGGCAGCCAGTTCCCGCTCGGCGTGACGCTCGTCAGCTGCAGCGCTACCGACTCCCTCGGCCAGGAAACCAACGGCACGTTCTTCGTGACCGTGCTCGATACCACCCCGCCGCACATCGTCAGCGCCACCGCGTCGCCCGACTCGCTCTTCCCGCCGAACCACAAGATGGTCGACGTGGTCGTGACGGTAGTCGCGAACGACTTGGTCGACCCGGCACCGATCGTCCGGATCGTCTCGGTCAGCTCGAACCAGCCGTTGAACGGCACCGGCGACGGCGACACGTCGCCCGACTGGTTCATCACCGGAGCGCTGACGCTCCAACTGCGCGCCGAGCGTGCAGCGTCGGCGGATCGCATCTACACCATCACCGTCGAGGCCGCCGATGCCACCGGCAACATCTCCACCGAAGAGGTGACCGTACGCGTTCCGGGATCGTCCTCGAAAAAGCGCTCCGTGCGCTGATCGCACCCACCCGAGGTTCCGAGGCGGCGGCCGAAAGGCCGCCGCTTTTTTGTGTGCGCCGGCCCCTCCGCGCTCAACCGTTATAATCGCGCTCTTTTTGACGTCATGGGCCTCTCCGGAAATCTACAAACCATGCTCCCGGGCGACCTTCTCCAGTGGCTCAGCCTGGGGCAGAAGACCGGCACGCTCGTCGTAACCAACAAGCAGGTGCAGAAGAAGATCTTCTTCCGCCGCGGGCGGGTGATCTCTTCCGCCTCCAACGACCCGCGTGAGTACCTCGGGCAGTTCCTGATGAGCCACGGCTACCTCACCGAGCCGGAGCTGAAGAAGGCCATGGAGGTGCAGCTCCAGTCCGGCATCCTCCTGGGCAAGATCCTGGTGATGATCGACGTCATCAGCGAGTCGGACCTCCAGCGCCTCATGCGCCTCAAGGCGGAGGAGGAGATCTACGACATCTTCCTCTGGAACGACGGCGAGTTTTACTTCCTCGACGACGAGTTGCCGCAGCAGGAGATGATCCCCCTGCAGGTCGACGTCACCGGCATCATCATGGAAGGGACGCGCCGCGTCGACGAATGGGGCCGCATCCGGGAGACCGTCCCGAACGAAACCGTCATCCCCGTGTTGCTGAAGGAAGTCGATGCCGAGGAGCTGGAGGAAGTGGAAGAGCCGATCGTGCGCGCGATCGACGGGAAGCGCACCATCGCGGACATCGTGCTCGAGAGCCGCTCGTCCGCCTTCACGGTGTCGTCGACCGTCTGCGCCCTCGTGCGCCACGGCTTCGCCAAGCTGGTCGACCCCAGCACCCAGAAGATGGCCAAGCTCGTGGAGGAGCAGGTCGCCGCCCCCGCTCCGAAGGCGGAGTTCAACGAAGGCGACGAGATCCAGTCGCTGCTGAACGCGGCCCAGGCCGCCCTCCGCTCCCGCGACTTCGAGAAAACGCAACGCCTCCTCCGCGCCGCGCAAAACCTCGACCCCAACCACCCGAAGGTGCGCAGCGCCGCCAAAGGCGCCGAAACGGTGATCCTCAGCGAGCTGCGCAACCAAGGCCTGCTCGATTCCAAAGTGCCGAAGGTCTCGAAAGCCCTGGAAGAGATCACCCAGATGAACTTCTCCCCCAACGAGGGCTTCATCCTCTCCCGCATCAACGGCCAGTGGGACATCGGCTCGCTGATCAAGATCTCGCCCATCCGCGAGACCGACGCCATGCTGATCTTCTACAAGCTCTGGCGGGACGGCATCATCGCGCTGGATTGAGGCGCTTCGCCGCGAGCCGGAGCGGCCGTGCAATCCAGTAGAGAGGTCCCGGCAGCCTGGCCGCTTCCCAGTCCGCGTGTGTCGGGACGAAGGTCGCCGCGAGCGAGGCGGCGAGGGCGTCGCGTTTGCGGTCCAGGAGGAAGAGCAGGTCGCGTCCGCCGGCGTCGCGTTCGACCGTTCCTGCGAGGCGTTCCTGCATGCGCGTGAATTGCGGGCGCGAGAGCGCGAGGCAGTTCGGCAGTGGCGGCAGGGAACAGCCGACGACGTCGTGGGCGAGGAGGAACGAGAGGCCGACCTGCCTTGCGGCGCGTGAGGCTGTCGCGACGCGGTCCACTTCCTGCCAGTCGATGTTTGCCAGGCGGGTCAGCGCCGCGATCTGCGCGAGGGACTCGAGCGACCACCAGAGATGCTTCGCGGCGTGGCTGCAGGTGAAGATGGCCAGGTCGGTCGGGCCGAGCGCCGGGACGGTGACGCCGCTGAGCACGAGCTCCGTGCGCCGCCGCCAGGCGTCGGCGACCGGCAGCGCGAGCGGGAACTGCACGTGCCCCAGACGCCAGTGCAGGTCGACCGTGGTCCTGCGCTCGTCGTTCACCAGCGGCGTGCCGTTGTGGAAGCGATGCTTGGTCGCACGTTGCGACGGCGTCATGGGCGCCTCGTCGCGATAGCCGAGGCGGGTGAGGAGCGCCTCGGCTGCCGCGACGGTGGGGCCGTCGACCAGCAGGTCGAGATCGCCGAACACGCGCAGCCCGGGATGGCCGTAGAGCTGCTGCGAGGCCACCGCTCCTTTGAGCGCGAGCAGCGGCACGTTCGCGATGCGGAACGCCTCCACGATGCGCGTCAGCTCCGCCACCATCGACGTGGCCCGCGCCTCGATGGCTGCCGCCTGCAGGAGCAGTTCGCGGGGAGGCTCGTCCGCCGCATGCGCGAGCAGGCCGGACATTCGCTCTTTCCCGGCAGCGGCGAGCGTCGCGGCGTCGATCGCGCCGCGTACGCGCTCGCCGCGAGCGGCGGCGAGGAGGGCGGGGGGGAGGGGGTTCCTGTCAGGCATGTGCTTCATAGGCTGCCAGAAATCGGCGAGAGGCACGCAGGTCGCTCGTGGCACGACCCCTCATCCGCCCTTCGGGCACCTTCTCCCCTTGCAGGGGAGAAGGGCTACTGATTTCCCATCTCGCGAGAATGAAAATTAGTAGCCCCTCTCCCCGCGTCGAGCGGGGAGAGGGTGGCCAACGGCCGGGTGAGGGGCCGTGCCACAGGCGACACGCTCCCCTTCCAGCGATTTCTTTACAGCTGCGCAGGATGACACGATCGCGGGCTTTCCCTCTGCTATCGTCTAACGCGCGCCGTGTCCGCTCTCTTTTTCTACTCCCTGCATCAGCGCATTCTCGCCTCGGATTGCGAGCTTCGATTTCTCTCGCCGGCGGATCCGGTCGCGGAGCCGGAGCTTACGCTTGCGCTGATGACGCGTGCGGCGCCGCGCAGCGGAACGCCGTGGCATCGCGTCGCGGCGGCGGACATCGAGCAGACCGCGGCAGGCGAGCTGGTGATGCGCTTCGGTGACGGCACGCACTTCCTCGTGGGCGCCGACGGCCGCTCGATCGCGCTCATCGATGCTCCGGCCGAGTACACCGTCGACGATCTCGCCGCCTACGCCCTCGGCCCGGTGCTCACCATCGCGCTGCACGTCCAGGGAGCGGTGCTGCTGCACGCCGCGGCCGTGGCGATGAACGGGCGGGCGATCGTCTTCGCCGGCAACTCCGGCAGCGGCAAGTCGACGACGGCGGCCATGCTCCATCTCCAAGGCTGGACGGTGCTCTCCGACGACATCACCGAGGTCTCGGGAGGCCGCGCACTTCCTGCGATCCCGGCCATTCGGCTGTGGCCCGACGTGCTCGACGTGCTGTACGGCTCCGCCGCCGCGTTTCCCGATCACGCGCCGTCGTGGGACAAGAAGATCCTGGTCACGCCGCGCGCGGCCGGTGCGCACGAAATCGCGGCGGTGCTCTTTCTCGATCGGGGCGGCGAGCCGCGGTTCGAGCGGCTCCCGCCGCGCGAAGGGTGGCAGCGGCTGATGGCGTGCGTTCCCACGGCGCAGCTTCCCGGCAAGAAGATGCAGCGGAAGATCTTCGAGACCACCTCCGCGCTCGCGGACGGTGTGCCGATGTACACGTTCACCGCGCCGCCGCTGGAGCGGGCGGAGACTCTGCCCTCGTTCCTCGCGGAGCACCTGCCGTGAACGTCGTCACGACGGAAGGCTTCGTCGCGAAGCGCGACCGCTTCGGCGTCCGCCCTTTCTATTACGCCAGCATCGACGGGGGAGTGGTCTGGTCGGAGTCGCTCGAGGAGGTGGTCGCGCATCCGGGCGTCGACGCGCTTCAGCTCGACGACGACGCGGTGGCCGACTATCTCGCCAACGGCGTCTCCCTCGACGCCGAGGCGACGGTCTACGCGAACATCCGCCGCCTGCCGCCCGCGCATGAGCTGCACCTGCGCAATGGGGAGCCGCTCGCGCAGCGCTACTGGAGCCTCCCCGCACCGGCGCGCAGCAGCGACGCGCCGAAGAAGCTCGAAGCCGCGCTGCGCGACTCGATCCGCGACTGCCTGACCGCGCCGTCCGCGGTCGTGTTCATGAGCGGCGGGCTCGATTCGACGACGCTCGCGGCGCTCGCCCGCGAGGTAGCGCCCGAGGTCGAGCTGCTCGCCGCAACCTCCGTCTACCGCTCGCGCATCCCCGACGTCGAGGAGGCGTACGCGGTCGAAGCGGCGCGCTCCATCGGCATTCCCATCCGCCTCTTCCCGCTCGACGGCTTCCATGCCCTGCAGGCGCTCGAAGAGCGCGTCTGGACCGCCGATCCCGGCGCGCTCATCTCGGCGCCCGCGTCGCGCCATATCCACGCCGAGGCGGCGAAGCACGCGCCAGTTGCGATGCAGGGCCATCCCGCCGATGCGTTGCTGCACGTGGCCCTCACGCCCTACCTGCGCGGCCTCGGTTTTTTCGAGCGGATCGCGGCGCTGGTTCGCTTCACGTTGTTCCAGCGCCGCCCGCCGTATTTTTTCGTGCGCGACCTGATCGGCTGGCCGCCGCGCCACCGCGTGCGTTCACCGTTGCCTGACTGGCTGCGGGTGCAGCCGCGTTCGCAGCAGGAGACGCCGCCGCTCGCATCGGCGGCGTGGGCGAACTACTACGAGTGGGCGCATCCCTCCTTCACGAAAGCCGCGATCGACGTCGTCTACCCCTGGCTCGACGAGCGCGTCGTCGAGGCTGCGCTGGCCATGCCGCCGATCCCGTGGCTCGTCGACAAGGAGGTCCTCCGCCGGCTCCTGCGTGGCCGCATCAGCGAGACGGTCCGGACGCGGAAAAAGACGTACATGCAGGCCGATCCGTGGAGCATCTCGCTCCCGGTGGCGCGGTCGCTGGAGATCGAGGCCGCCTCGAGGTGGATCGACCCGGCGCGGTTCTCGCGCGCCGTACGCCTGGCGCCGGTGCTTTCCAATACGACGCTACGGGCGGTGGCGTTGGAGTATTGGCTGCGGGAGCTGCCCAGCCGCATCCCTTCGGTGCGCGGCAGCAATCGTGCTTAAATGTGGGATATGGCGGACGACCAGAAGCCGGAACAGGCTTCGAGCAGGCGCGAGTACGTGCCGCCGAAACTCGAACGGCTCGGCACGATCCGCGACCTGACCTACGGCGCCGGATCGATGACGATCATGGACGGCGGGCATCCGCCGGGGCAGAACAAGAGCCTCGGCGACTGAGCGCGCGTCCATTCCTTCAGGGCCATGTACCGTCTGAGCGACTACGGAGCGATGGTCTGCGACCGGCGGCGCATCGAGGCTTATCGCCGCGCGCTCGCCGCCGTCGTGACTCCCTCCAGTGTCGTGCTCGATCTCGGTGCCGGCATCGGGACGTTCACGGTGCTCGCATGCAAGGCCGGCGCGGCGCGCGTCTACTCGGTGGACCCGGCAGACGTGATTGCCTTGGCCGGGGAGATCGCGCGCGCGAACGGCGTCGCGGACCGCGTCCGGTTTCTCCAGAAGAAGGCCGGCGAAGTGGAGCTGCCCGAGCAGGTTGATGTGATCGTCTCCGACATGGCGGGGGCGCTGCCGCTCTTCCGGGAGCACCTGCCGTCGGTCATCGCCGCGCGCGACCGCTTTCTCAAGCCCGGCGGTGCTCTGATTCCGCGGCTCGATCGCCTCTTCTGCGCGCCGGTGTCGAGTCCCGCGCTGTACGCGAGCGTCGTCGACCCGTGGGACGCGCTGCCGGACCTCGACCTCGCTCCCGCGCGCGCGATGGCGCTGCAGTCGATGTATCCGCGTGCCGTGACGCCGGAGGATCTGGGTGGGGAGGCGCGCGTCTGGGCGGAGGTCGATTACGCGACCGTGACGTCGCCGGACGCCGGCGCCACGCTGGAGTGGCCGATCTCATCGACGGTGCACGCGATCGCGCTCTGGTTCGAGACGACGCTGCACGACGGCATCACCTCGTCGTCGGGGCCGTGGTCGCCGAAGAGCGTGCACGCGACGATGCTGCTGCCGCTCGCGCAGCCGCTCGATGGCAGCGTGCTGCGCCTGACGCTCGACATGACGCTTGCTTCCGGCTTTTACGTCACCACGTGGCACGCGAGTACGGATCGGACCGAGGGCGTGCGCCAGAGCACGTTCCTCGGGGAGCCGCGCAGCAGTAAGTCGCTCCTGTCGCGCGCGCCGGTGGCGGCGCCGGCGGCATCGCAGCCGGTGGCCTACAAAGTGCCGGAGCGGGTTCTCGCGCGCCGCGTCGCCGAGGAACTGCTGCTGCTCGATCCGGCCAGCGGGATCTATCACGTGCTGAACGAGACCGGCGCGCAGGTGTGGGAGTCGCTGCAGCAGGGGAAGGGCCCGGACGCCATCGCCGCCGCCGTCGCGGAGCGTTACGGCGTCGACACTGCTCGTACGGCGGAAGATGTCGCGGTGATCCTGGCCGAATTGCAGGAGGCGAACCTCATCGAGGTGCTGCCATGAAGATCACTCCCGCCTCGGTGGTGGTCGCGTCGAAGGAACAGCTTTCGACGCCTCACGGCGACGAAGTGGTCATCGCGGGGCTGCGGAAGGGGAACTATTACGCGCTCGACGCCGTTGGCGCCCGCGTCTGGGAGCTCGTGCAGACGCCGGTCGCCGTCAGCGGGCTGACGCAGCGCATCGTCGAGGAGTTCGACGTGACCGTGGAACGGTGCGAGGCGGATCTGCTGGCACTGCTCGAGTCGATGGCCGAGCAGGGGTTGCTCGAGGTGCGATGAGCGCGTTTACTGAGAAGCGGCTAACCGCCGCGGAGAAACGGCTCGCGGTTGCCGCTTGGGTGTTGGTGCCGGCGGTGCGTCTGGCGGTGGCGGTTCTGCCGTTCCGGTTCGTCCATCGGCTCGCGGTACGCACGCCCCGCCGCTCCCGCTCTGCGCTCTCGCCGGAGCGGATCGCGCGCGCGGTGCACGCGGTCGCGCAGCGGTTGCGGGGAACGACGTGCCTGACCGAGGTGCTCGCAGCCGCGTACCTATGCTCGCGCTACGGCCACGCCGCCACGCTGCGCCTCGGCGTCGGCAGGAGCGAGGCCGGCATCGCCGCACACGCCTGGCTCGAGAGCGAGGGACGGGCGATCCTCGGCGAGCCCGAGCCGGGAACGTTCGTCGCGCTCGGGTAGCCGTTTCAGCACTGCCGCGGGGTCGTTAAGCATTTCCGGAGCTCGATAAGCATCTCCGGGAGGTCGTTAAGCATCTCCCGGACATGCTTAAGCATCTCTCGGAGATCGTTAAGCACCTAAAGTGGTGCGTTTTTGTCTCCTCGAGAGACAGCGTGCGAGAAGCTACTCCCGCAGCGACAGCAGTCCGTCGCCGTATACCAGCGTGATCGGGACCGTTCGCGTCCCGTCGCTCAGCTCGTAGCGGATCGTGTGGTCGTCGATGGCCACGAACTTTGCCTGCGAGCGCGCCCAGTCGAGGCGCGGCTGGAACCGTGCGAGCAGCTTCCGCGCGTCCTCGACCGGGTAGTCGATGTCGTCGGGACTGAGCAGGCGCGCGAGGCGTTCGGCGTCGTTGCCGGCGATGAATCGGGCGAGCGCAGTCACGTACTGCGCACCGGAAAATGAGTAGTAGAGGACAGGCCCGACCAGGCGATGGAGGTCGTCCTGCGTGACGTAGATACGCGTGTTTCCTCGCGGCCCAAGCAATTCGTACTCGAATCCCTGGATCAGCGAATCGTGCACGCGGCGCACGTTGGGGGCCTCGCCGACGGCGATGCGGAAGTTCTCCAGGGCGACGCGCAACGCATCGGCATGGTGGGGCGTGTACGTCTCCAGCGCGGCCGTGGCCTGACCGTCGCCGCCGATCGCGCGCACCAGCGTGTCGATGAGCTCCTGCGCCCGCTGTTCGGTGAGTGCCGGCGCCTGCGGCAACCGCAGCGACGTCGTGGTGGAGCGGCCGGTCGTTCCGCCGGCCGTCGCCTCGACCGTCACGCAGTCTGATTCGACCTCGACCTGATAGTGGCCCTGCTCATCCGCGACCGCACCCCATTCGCGCGCGCCGGTGCATTCGCGCACGCGGACGATCGCCCCTTCCGCGCCGGCTCCGCGGGGAGTGGTGATCGTGCCGGAGATGGTCTTGCGCGGCGCGGCGGGCTCGGGCGGTGGCGGAGTCTGTTGCGCGGACGGCGCGGCGCATCCCGCGAGTAGCAGCGCCACCAGGATCGAGGTACGCATCGGCGACGAACCGCTGCAAGCAGCGCGCTCAGTCGAGGCCGACGATTGCCCGCACTTCTTCTTCCAGCGCGTTCATCTGGCCCTTGTCGGTCTCGTGGTCGTAGCCGAGGGCGTGCAGGACTCCGTGGACCACGAGGTAGCGGATCTCCGTGGCCAGCGAGTGCTTCTCGTCGGCCGCCTGGCGGCGGGCCTGGTCGACCGAGATCACGATGTCGCCGAGGGGGCGGCCGGAGGCGGAAGGCTCGTTGTAGGAATCGTCGGCGGGGAAGGTGAGGACGTCGGTGGTCTTCTTCTTCCCGCGGAACTTCTTGTTCAGCTCCGTCATCGCGTCGTCGTCGACGAACGCGATGGAGACCTCGGTGATCTCTTCCTCCAGCTTCTCCAGCTTCTCGAGCGTGAGCAGGACCTTGCGCGTGAACGCGGCGATCTCGCGCTTGCTGAAGCGCGCGACCGCGACCCCCGTCACCTCGACGTTCGTCACGCGCGCGTACCGGCCGCGGCGGCTTCAGCCTCTTCGCGGTCGCGGTCGATCTTGTCGTACGCCGTGACGATCTTCGCCACGAGCGGGTGGCGGACGACGTCGCGCTGGGTGAAGTCGAAGAACTGCAGGTCCTCGACGTGCTCGAGGATGCGGCGCACCTCGCGCAGGCCGGACTTCTTCCCGTCCGGAAGGTCGACCTGCGTGATGTCGCCCGTCACCACCGCCTTCGAGCCGAAGCCGAGGCGGGTGAGGAACATCTTCATCTGCTCGGGCGTGGTGTTCTGCGCCTCGTCGAGGATGATGAACGAATCGTTGAGCGTGCGGCCGCGCATGAACGCCAGCGGCGCGATCTCGACGATGCTGCGCTCCATCAGCTTCTCCACCTTCTCGAAGCCGATGATGTCGTACAGCGAGTCATAGAGCGGGCGCAGGTAGGGATTGATCTTCTCGGCGATGTCGCCGGGGAGGAAGCCGAGACGCTCGCCCGCTTCGACGGCCGGGCGGCAGAGGACGATGCGCTTGATCTGCTTGTCCTGCAGCGCCGCGGCCGCGGCGGCGACGGCGAGATAGGTCTTGCCGGTGCCGGCGGGGCCGACGCCGAAGACGATGTCCTTTTCGTTGATGGCCTGCAGGTAGAGCTTCTGGGCCATGTTGCGCGGCGTCACGACGCGGCGGATGGCGTTGTTCACCTTGTCGTCGGTGAAGAAGTCGATCAGCGACGCATCCGGCTTGTCGCGCATGACGCGGATGCCGGTCTGCACGTCCGACTTCTTCATCGGATAGCCCTGCTCGATGAGGCTCTGCAGCTCGCCCAGCATCTTCTGCACGGCGGCGCTGTTCTCGGCGGTGCCGGAGACGAAGATCTCGTTGCCGCGCGACGAGATCTTCACCGCGAAGGCGTCCTCGATCGTGCGGATGTTCTCGTCGTGGTTGCCGAAGAGGGTGTGGGTCTGCTGCTCGTTCAGGGTGAGCTCAAGGGATGTCTTCTGATCTGCCATGCAACCTCATGCAATGAATAAACTGATCCAGACCTCGCCGTACTCGGCGCGCCTGGAGAACTGAAGCTTTGTCAGTGAAGCCGCAAACGGTTCCGTGCGGCGCCTGTGCTCGATCGCGACGAGAGCCTCGTCCGCGAGCGTCAGATGTTGGTCGATCGTCATCAACAGTTCGTCGTACTGCGCGTACGCGTACGGCGGATCGGCGTAGATCACGTCGAAAACCTCACCGCCGACACGCTTAATCCCCGCCAGGGCATCGGCCGTGACCGTCCGCACCGGTGCCTCGAGCGTTTTTGCCGCCTTTTCGATGGCCACAGTGTGCTTTCGCGAGACGTCGATCGCAACGCTTTCTTTTGCGCCGCGGGAGACGGCTTCGAAGGAGAAAATCCCGCTCCCCGCGAACAGGTCGAGGAAGCGCGCGTCCCGGATGCGCGCGCCCGCGATGTTGAAGAAGGCCTGCCGCGCGCGCTCCGAGGTGGGGCGGACGTCGTCGGGGGGAACCGGGATGCGGCGGCCGCGCAATGTGCCGGCGGTGATCCGGATCAATGCGGCCTGGCCCCCACGAAATACAGATGCAGGTCTTTCTGCGCCACGTAGATCGTGGTCGGCGCATCGAGGCACTTCAATTCGACGACCGGATCGCTGCTCGGCACCACGCGCATCACGCGGTAGACCTTCCGGTCGTCCGCCACCAGTTCGTCGCCCGCCTTCGGGATGTACCCCGCCACGCTCGACGTCACCCCGCGATCCTCCGAGATCGCGCGCAGGAGGTCGCGCAACGGCGCGATCTGGCGATTCAGGTCGTTCGGCAGCATGTGGCGCGGATTGAATACCCGCTCCACCCACTTCCCCTCCTCGTCGTAAACGCGGATCTGCTCGCGGCTTTCGGGCTCCGGCCGCGCGAGCGACTGCTCTTCGATCGCGTCGAGGGTCTTCGTGGAGATGTGGCTCGTGTACGAGGAGAGCGCATCCAGCGGGATCAGCAGCTTCTTGCGGATCGTCGCGGCTCCGCTCATGTTCACGACCACGAGGCCCCCCTCGAAGACCGAGATGCGCTGCGTGAGCGACCCCTCGGTGATCAGGAAGTCGAGCAGCGGCTTGCGCAGCCGCCCGTCGATGAGCTGCGACCCGAGCGCCTGCTCCGCGCCGGCGAGGTCGGGGATGTCGTACTTTTTCATCCCCCGGCCGGTAGGGATCGGCGTCGCGATCGCCCCCTGGTCCGGCGCCGGCTCCACTTTCGAGATGTCGTGCTGCGCGAGCGCCGGGAAGGCGCTGGCGAGCAGCAGGGCGGTCAGGAGTCGGCGCACGCGTTGATTCTACGCGCTCTCTTCCAATAACCGCTTGGCCACCCGCTTCGCGTACGACCGCGCCTCTTCGGGCGGGATCTCGCCGCTGAACACCGCTTCGCGGGTCTGTTCGAGCGCCTGGGCGACGTGCGGACCGCCGGGCACTTCGAGGTCGTTGCCGCGCAGCGGGAGCTTGAAATTCTCGTAGTCGCGGTAGCGCTGGATGTGCCGCTGCTCGTGCGGCACCTCCGTGGCGATCACGGTGAGCATCTCCGGGGAGACGCTGCGATAGATGCGGAAGCGCGTCCGCTCGTCCGGCGCCGCGCCTAGCTGTTCCTCGACGCGCGGCAGCTCGTTCGCGATCTCGACCACCGACCGCGCCCGTTTCTGGGAGAAGCCGGAGCCTTCGAAATCGACCGGCGACGCGTCGCCGCGCAGCAGCGCGCCGGTGTAGAGGACGTAGCGGTCGAGGTCGGGGCTCTCCGCGAGCTGCGCGTGGATCGCATCGAGGCGCGCGCGGAGGTCGCCGCTCTCGCGGCGTCCGAACAGCACCTGCAACGCGCCGGTCCCCGAGAGCTGCGCCAGCGTGGAGGGCGCTTCGTCTTCGTCCATGGCCAGGAAGACCTCGCGCCAGATGCGCTCCTTGGAGATCGTCTCGAGCGCGCCGGTCGCGATCGCGTCGCTCATCAGGCCGGCCGTCTGCTCCTCGAGCGTGAAACCGAGGCGGACGGCGAGACGGACCGCGCGGAAGATGCGCGTCGGGTCGTCGAGGAAGCTCCTGTCGTGCAGCACCCGCACGACGCGCGCTTCGAGATCGCGCTCGCCGCGGGTCGGGTCGTGCATCGCGCCGCTGAGGACGTCGACCGCGATCGCGTTGATCGAGAAATCGCGGCGGAGGAGATCGTCCTTCAGCCGTCCCGCGGTCACGGCGGGGAGCGCGCCCGGCTGGCGGTAGCGTTCCTTGCGCGCGGTGGTGATGTCGATCTCCGGGAACTCGGCCGCCGTGACCTTGTAGGTCAGGAACTGCGGGAACGAGCGGACGCGTCCGTCGATCCGCTTGGCGATGGCGCGGGCGAGCGTGGAGCCGCCCGTCTCGAGCGTCAGGTCGATGTCGACCGCCGGACGGCCGAGGAGGATGTCGCGGACCGGGCCGCCGACGAGGAACGGACGGCATTCCTTCTCGAGCGCGACCTCTTTCACGAGGTCGATCGCGCGGCGCTGCTGGCTCGGTAGATCCTGAAGAACGCTCATGAAATGGTCTGTTCGTAGAGGGTTTGGAGAATGCGCAGCCTCTGTCTCGCGCGAAACTTCGAGACCGTCTGCCTTGCCGCGTTTTTCTTGTTCTCCGCTACCTCGACTTTGAACAGGGCGGTTAGTATCGCATGAGTCATCTCGTTCGGATCGTTCAGCGGGACGAGGAAGCCGGTCCGCCCCTGTTCCAGCCGCCAGGCGTTCATCGGCGTCCTCGCCGCAACTATCGGCAAGCCAAGGACTAACGCCTCCGCGACGAATCCGTCCAGATCATTTTCGGAAGGTGCCGGATCCACCCATGCGTCTACATCGGAGAGATCTGCCGGGGTGGGCTCGCGGTCGTACAGATTCCACGTCACGTCGGAGCGGAAACGGCTGATGCGGGAGAGCGTCTTTTCGACCATCGGACGCATGCCGGGACGGACGAACGAGCCGACCACTTTCACGTCGCGGCCGGCCGGAGCGTGCACCGCGTCGAACCAGAAATTCTCCACCGCTTCAGGGACGTCGGGAGGGGAGAGGACGAACTTCGGCGGGAGCGGACGGCGCCACTGCCAGCGCCGCTGCGGCATCGGCGCCGAGGAGACGTAGGGGAGTGGAAGCTCGACCTTCGGCAGCTCGCCGGTCGCGTAGAGGTGGGCGACGTCGGCGCTGCCGCGGGAGAGCTCCGGGAGGGAGACCAGCGTCACCTCGTGCTTTCCGGAGAGCGCGGCGTGGTCGACGCGCTGGCATTTCCGTTCATACGCGGAGGCGCCGGGAAGGACGATTTGAGCGATGCGCATGCGTATTGACATTACAATGAATGACTTAGGTCATGATCTCGCACGCCGGTGTCTACAGCGAACGAAGCGACCTGATCGCAGGCCTGCGCAACGCGTGTCCTGACTGGACCTTTACCGGCGATGCCGACCGCGACGCCAGCCGCATTGCCGTCGTCGACGCCGGGAGCGACCGGCCGTCCGGAAAGAGCATCGTGCGGGTGATGCTCGTCGAGGGCGCGTTCGCAGGGCAGCGGAAGCATGGAGAGCTGGTCGTCGACCGCGCGGCGTTCCTCGGCGCCCCCGGTGAGTACCTCGAGTTCGCGGCCGACCTGGCGGAGGCGGCCATGCATGCCGCGCAGCTGGAGCAGGAGGCCGCCTACCTGCGCCAGATCCACGACCTCATGACCATGGTCGACGCGGACGATGTGTCGGAACGGATCACCACCACGGTCCTCTCGCTGCTCGGGCTCGAGCGCGGCACGCTCTTCCTGCACGACCCGCGGCTGGAGCGCTACGTGGTCAGCTTCAGCAACGACCCCGGCTACCAGGAGACGAACGAGTTCCTCCCCGGTGTCCCGCCCGACATCCTCCAGCACGCGCTGGCGTCGCCGGAACTCTTCGCGTCGATGCGCGACGAGAAGGGGCGCGGGATCATCATCATGCCGCTGCAGGTGCGCGAGGACCTGCTGGCGGTGATCCGCATCCCGCTCGAGGAGGGCGACGATCTGGTCGAGGAGACGACGGTCAGCGTCACGAAGTACCTGGCGGCCGTGACGCAGGTGCTGAGCAACATCTACCAGCTCACGCGCAGCCGCGACCTGGCCATGCGCGACGACCTGACCAAGGCCTACAACCGCCGCTTCTTCGAGACCTACCTCGACGAGGAGATCGAGCGCTCGCGCCGCTACGGGACGCTCTTCAGCATCATCTTCCTCGATCTCGACGACCTGAAGATGGTGAACAACTTCTACGGTCACCTGAGCGGCTCCCGCACGCTCCAGGAAGTCGCCAAGCGCATCCTCGGCGCCGTCCGCGGTATCGACAAGACGGTCCGCTTCGGCGGCGACGAGTTCTGCGTGATCCTCCCGAACACGGACCAGGAGCAGGCGGTCATGGTCGCCAACCGCATCTCGCGAGCGATCTCCTCGTCCCCGTTGACCATCGACGCCAACCTCGACGTCAGCATCACCGCCAGCTTCGGCATCGCCACGTACCCCACCCACGCCATGTCGAAGGAAGGCCTCATCCGCCAGGCCGACGCGGCGATGTACCGCGTCAAGTCGACCACGAAGAACGCGGTCGGGGTGGCGGAAGTGGCAGACGCGACGCGGCCGATTTAGGCGACGACAGTTTGGAGTGCGGTGACCGCAGTCACCGCTTTTACTGTTTGCTTCGGAGCGACAGCATTGCTGTAAACAGTAAAAGCGGTGACTGCGGTCACCGCACTCCAAACCGTCGCATCCGGACGCACATCAGCCGTACCCCATCCGGCAACTCCACCGTCACCTCCTCCACAGCTTCGTAGCCGCCCGTGCGGTACAGCGGGACGCCCGGGAGTGTGGCCATCAGTTCGAATCTCGTGAACCCGGCGTGGGCGGCATCGGCCTCGGAGGCTTGGAGGATCAACCGCCCCAGCCCCCGCCGCGAATATTCTGGATCGACGAACATCGCCCGAACCCGTGCTGCGTCATGGAAAGGGTCGAGCCACCCTTCTGCCGCGTCCTCCGAGGCCGGGCCGCTGAAGAGCTTCGTGCGGGCGCTCCACCCTCCGCACGCGACGATGCGCTCCTCCTCGACGGCTACAAAGTACGTCCCATCGTCAACAAGTTGACGATCGGGCACGGCGATGTAGCGGATCGCGCTCGCCAGCTGCGCTTCGTCGTAGAACCCGACGCCCAGCGAGGCGAACGACGCCTGCATCACGCCGGCGATCGCGGGCAGGTCGACGGGCGTGGCCTTGCGGATCATCCCCGGAGCGAGTCGGCGAGCCGCACTACCTCGCCCTCCAGCGGCTGGCCGCTGAACTCCATCTTTACCTCGTACACCCACCCGTACAGCAGCTCCGTGCAGACAGAGTGCACGACCCGCGCGTGGTCGCTCGAGCCGGAGGCGAAGAGGTTGTTGAGGAGCTGGTCGAAGTCGAGGCGTCCCTCGTTGACGAAGCTCATCCCGGAGAGATACGGCAATACCTCGGGAGACAGGTGCAGCACCACCCGGTCCATGAAGTCGTAGACGTGGTCGCCGATCTTCTGGAACACCGCTCCGAAGATGCGCTGGAAGACGTCGTTGTAGCGCTCGACCGTTCCTTCCAGCTCGTACTCCGTCTCTTCCGCGGCCCGCTTCTCGTCCACCGCCGCCACTTCCGCATCCTGGATCAGGTTCACGGCCAGCAGACCCCAGACGGTGCGGAAGGTCTGGAAGTTGGAGAGATAGCTGCGCGCGCAGAGCTGCTCGACCGACTGCGGATCGGTGAGGTGGTTGAGCACTTCGCTCTCGTCGTCGGTCAGCTCGAGCTGGAACGTGCGCGTGTCGGCGCCCGGGACCTGTTCGAGCATCCGGTCGACGCGCCCCACGCCGCGGGTGATGAGCGACCAGTATTCGATGCGGCGAACCCCGTCCAGGATCAGCCGCTCGGTCTGCATGGGCAGCATGATGATGTGGTCGGGAAAGTCGGAGGTGAACTCGATCGTGTAGGCGCCGTTGCGGTAGGCCATCGCGTCGAGCACGATCGCGTTCGCCTGCCGCTCCACCGCGCGCGTCAGGTCCTCCGGCTTGAGGTACCCCAGCTCGCACAGCAGCGCGCCGATCCGCCGCGCCACGACCAGCCGCTCCATGGCCGTGTCGTACTGCTGCATGTTCAGCTCACCGCCGCGCAGCAGCGTCTCGGCCAGCCCCATGTCGGGATCGGTGCTGGAGGCGAAGACGATGCGCCCTTCATGGAAGTAGATCGTGTCCTGCCGCAGGACCGCGTCGACTGTCAGGATGGCGGTCTCGCTGCTGCGGACGATCGACCGGATCAGGTCCGGGACCGTGGTCTCGCTCAGCTCGCCGGTGATGGAAAGGTTGTCGGACATGTGCGCGGGGGATTCTACCGATGGAATGCGCACCCGCCGCAATGTGTAAGATAACTACGACTCATGCGCCATCTCCCGATCTTCGTCCTGCTCGCCGCCTTCGCCTGCGCTCCCGCCGGTCCTCCGACGGGGCCGAACGACCGCGAGTGGAGCCTGCTGACGGCCGACTACCAGTGGCTGGAGACGATGCGGAAGGCGCAGAAGCAGCCTGCCGCGAACGCGACCCGCAAGGAGCGCATCGAGCTGCTGCTCGACAACCACAAGAAGCTCGAGCCGACGTACGTCGCCTTCATCGACAAGGTCCACGAGTACCACGACCGCACCGCCGACCCGCGCGCCGGACAGCTCCTGGCCCGCGAGAAGATCATGCTCGGCGACGAGTACATGACCGTGCTCTCGCGCTACGACAAGGCCATCGACCTCTATCGCGAGGCGCTGCAGTTCCAGCCCGGCAGCACCGACGCGCAGCAGCGCATCGCCACCGCGGAGCAGCGGCGGTTCGTGTCCATGACCGCCTTCGCGAACGTGAAGACGGGGATGAAGGAAGAGGCGGTGCAGGGGCTGGTGGGCCTGCCGCGCGAGGACTGGATCAAGCAGGTCGTGCAGAACAACCGGGTCTACTCGGTCTGGATTTATCCGAAGGCGGACGGAGGCGCGTCCGCGGTCTACTTTGACAACGGTGTCGTGTATCACACAAACTGGAACGCGGCCGCCCCGGCAACCGGGGCCTCGCGCTAGTGTCGTTCCGGGAGGATGGACGGATGGAAGAACACACTGCAGACGATCATTCGCATTACGAGATCTCTCTCACCGCGGGACAGGCGTTCGTCGCTTTCGTCCTGCTGCTCCTGTCGCTCGCCGCGTCGTTCGCGTTCGGGCTGATGCTCGGCAAGGGTCAGGCGGACGACCGCCTGGTCGTGCAAAAGGAGACGCCCGTCGTGACCGAGGCGGCGACGCTGCCGGCGAAGAAATCCGCCGGCGAGATCGTCGAGCTGGGCGTCCGGAGCGACGACTTTGCGCCCGCGGACGACGAGGAGGCCGCCCCCGCCACGGAGACTGCCCCCGCGACCGAGACCGCCGCGGTCGAGCCGGCGGAGATCGTGGAAACACCCGCTGCCGCCGCGACGCCGGCCGCAGAAGCGCCCAAGCCGGCCGCGGCTCAGGTCGCAGCCGCCGCACCGAAAGTCCCGCACCTCGCGCAGCTCCTGTCGACCGGCGACCAGAAGACGGCCGAAGCTCTGGCGGTCAAGCTGATCGACCGCGGCTTCAACACCGCCTTCGTCGAGCGCGGCACGACGGACAAGGGGCCCATCTACCGGGTCCGCGTCCGCTTCGACTCCGAACAGGAAGCGCGCGCCAACGAGCCGAAGCTCCGCGAGTTCTCGAAGGACGTCTGGATCACCGCGAGGTGAGGAGCGGTGTCAGGTGTCGGGTGTCAGGTATCTGCGGTGTGTCCGCCTGGACGACGCTCGCGGTGGACTGCATCATTGCGGGAAACCGCAGACACCTGACACCCGACACCCGCGGCGGAGCCGCAAACCAACGTGGCACCTCTCTCGCTGGCGTTGTCATCCATGGCTGATCAGCGCAACCGGAAGACCACCACCCCGGAGCTCGAGCAGCTCCGCTCCGCGCAGTCCGCGAAAAAGCGGCCCGCGGGCGATCCGACCCACATCCTGGACAAGGCGATCTACCAGCTCTGGGACACGATCAACGATCTCGACCAGATCCAGCCCGAACGGGTCGAGCACTATCGCGTCTCGATCTTCGGCTCCTCCCGCATCCGCCGCGGCGATCCCATCTATGAAGAGGTGAAGAAGCTCAGCGCCGACCTGGCCCGCCTCGGCGTCGACATCGTCACCGGCGGGGGCCCCGGCCTGATGGAAGCGGCCAACGCCGGCGCCGTGGAGGGACAGATCGAGACCAAGTCCCGCTCCTTCGGCCTGGCCATTCATCTCCCGAGCGAAGAGGCGGCCAACCCGTTCGTGGACAAGGTCTTCCGCCACCGCACCTTCTTCTCGCGGCTCCATCACTTCATCCGCCTCTCTTCGGCGTTCATCGTCATGCCCGGCGGGATCGGCACCGCGCTCGAGCTCTTCATGGTCTGGCAGCTCCTGCAGGTCAAGCACATGAAAGAGCATCCGCTGATCCTGGTCGGTACAATGTGGCCCGGACTGATCGAATGGATGCGCGCCACCATGGTGGAGCGCGGCCTGGTCAGCCCGTCCGACTTCGACGCGATCAAGGTCGTCGGCTCCTCCGACGAAGCCATCCCGATCATCCGCGAGTCGCACGAAAGATGGCTGCAACAGGAGAAAGCAGATGCCCACACAGGAGCAGATTCTTGAGGCGCTGAAGAAGGTCAAGTTTCCCGGCCTCTCGCGCGACATCGTGTCGTTCGGCTTCGTCCGCGACATCCGCATCGACGGCGGCAGCGTCGCCTTCACGGTGCAGTTCCAGACTGAGAATCCGTCCGTCGGCCAGCAGGTGGCCCGCGAGGCTGAAGCGGCCGTGCGCGCGATCGAAGGCGTGACCGACGTGCGCCTCCACCTCGAGATCGGCACCCGCGGCGGCGCCGCTGCGGGTGGCGGCGGCGGGATGCAGCAGATGCCCTCCGCTCCGAAGACGCTGGAGAACGTCCGCTGGCGCATCGCGGTCGCCTCGGGCAAGGGAGGCGTCGGCAAGTCGACCGTCTCCACGAACCTCGCGCTCTCGTTGCGCGCCCTCGGCTACACGGTGGGCTTGCTCGATGCCGACATCTACGGCCCGTCGCAGCAGATGATGCTCGGGATCGAAGGGCGCCCGCAGATCGATGAGCACGACGAGAAGATCATCCCGATGGAGCGCCACGGCATCAAGACCATGTCCCTCGGCCTGATCACCGACGCCGACACCCCGGTCATCTGGCGCGGCCCGATGGTCATGAAGGCCATCGACCAGTTCCTTACCGACGTGAAGTGGGGCAAGCTCGACTTCCTGATCATCGACCTCCCCCCCGGCACCGGCGACGCGCAGCTCACGCTCACGCAGAAGGCCGGCCTCACCGGCGCCGTGGTCGTAACCACCCCGCAGGACGTGGCCCTGATCGACGCGCGGAAAGGCCTGGCCATGTTCCGCAAGGTGAACGTCCCGGTCCTCGGCATCGTCGAGAACATGAGCTACTTCCTCTGCCGCCACTGCGGCGAGCGCGAGGAGATCTTCGGCCACGGAGGCGGCCAGAAAACCGCCGCCCTCCTCGGCGTCCCCTTCCTCGGCGAAGTCCCGATCGACCCGAAAGTGGTCGTCGGCGGCGACACCGGCGAGCCCATCGTCGCCGCCCACCCCGACGCCCCCGCCTCAGCCGCCTTCCGCGAAGTGGCCCGCCTGGTCGTCGAACAGGTGGAGAGCGGCATGGAAGGCCACAACCACGGGCACGGCCACGATCATGACCACGATCACGATCATGACCACGCGCACACGCACTGAATCGCGGCGTAAAATTTTGCGGTACCGGAGATCTGTCGCTTTCTCGGGATCGTGATCATGATCAACTACAACGAACACGATCCACCCCATTTCCACGCGCGGTACGGGCGGGAGAAGATCTCTGTTCGTATCGCCGACGGCGTCGTGACCGGACATTTCCCGACACGAGCCCTCGCGCACGTTCTCGAGTGGTGGAATCTGCATCGGGCAGAGTTGGCCGAGGACTGGCAGCTTGCCCGTCAGCGTATGCCACTGAAACGCATCGAGCCACTGGAGTAGGACATGCTGATCGACGTGATCGAAACCAGATACGTTCGTGACTTCATCGTCTGGTTGAAGTTCGAGGACGGCAGCGAAGGTGAGGTTGATCTGTCTGCCGAGTTATACGGTCCCATCTTCGAGCCGTTGAAAGACGTCGACTTCTTCCGGCAGGTGAGCGTTGATCCGGAGCTCGGCACGATCGTCTGGCCGAATGGTGCGGATCTCGCCCCGGAGTTCCTGTACGACAGGATCCACGTGCATGCCTGAAGCGCAGCTCTGATATCTTGCGCCGCCATGATCGATAAAGTCGTCGCTTCTGCGGATGAGGCGGTGCGGGATGTGATGGACGGTGCGACGCTCGTCGTCGGCGGGTTCGGCCTGTGCGGCATCCCGGAGAACCTGATCAACGCGCTGGTCGTGAAGAAGGTGAAGGACCTGACCTGCGTCTCCAACAACGCCGGCGTCGATGACTGGGGTCTCGGGCTGCTGCTGCAGACGAAGCAGATCCGGAAGATGGTCTCGTCCTACGTCGGCGAGAACGCGGAGTTCGAGCGGCAGTACCTGGCCGGCGAGCTCGAAGTGGAGTTCGTCCCTCAGGGAACGCTCGCCGAGCGGATGCGGGCCGGCGGTGCCGGCATCCCGGCCTTCTACACCCCCGCGGGATTCGGGACGGTCGTGGCCGAGGGGAAGGAAACGCGCGAGTTCGACGGGCGCATGTACGTCATGGAGCGCGGTATCGTCGGCGACTTCTCCTTCGTGGCTGCCTGGAAAGGCGACCGCCTCGGCAACCTCGTCTACCGGAAGACCGCCCGCAACTTCAACCCGATGGCCGCCACGGCCGGAAAGGTCTGCATCGCCGAGGTGGAAGAGCTGGTCGAGCCGGGCGAGCTGGAGCCGGATGGCGTACACACGCCAGGCATCTTCGTGCACCGGGTAGTGGTGGCGAAACGCGAGAAGAGGATCGAGCAGAGGACGGTCAGGAAGTAGCTCCGCGGTCATCGCCTCCGCTGCACGTGCAACGCCCCCTCCCTCATCCCCAGCCATCTTGGATACGCGAACGACGCGAGTCTCGCGTAGCCGGGTACGTCGCGGTTGAAGGCGATGATGAACTGGTCGTCGACGACGCCGACGCCGGGCTTGCCGAGGGCCTTGCGGCCGGTGCGGAGCGCGAGGAAGGAGTTGATCTCGTAGCCGCCGTCCATCTGGGTGATCTGCACGCCGCGGTCGTGCAGCCAGGCGAAGGCGTCCCAGCGGGCGCGGTTCCAGGCGAGATATTCGGCGGTGCCGCAGATGGAGAAGACGACCGCGATCGCGAGCAGCGCACCGGCCACCGCGCGTGATGCGCGGGTGTGGTCGAGATTGCTCGCGAGGACGACGAGCAGGAAGAGGAACGGCCAGCCGGTGTCGATGGAGTAGCGGTCGAAGTTGATCTTCATGAACGCCGCGATGGCCGTCCCGCAGGCGAGGTACGCCGCGCAGTAGCGCACCAGCGGGTTGTCGACGCGGAACGCGCCGAACGCCACGGCTGCTGCGATCACGCCGCCGATCGTGGTCACGATCATCAGGGCGACCTTGACCGCGAACGGCAAGGCGAAGGGATGCGGCATGCGGAAGGTCCAGACGTCGCGCAGCGTGGGAGGCCCGAGACCGAAGTCGGTGAAGACGTTGCCGGTGTTCAGGTAGGGGATCGGCATCCGCACCTGCATCGTCATCCGCCACGCCGCGTAGCCGAAGATCAGCGCGCACGCGACCACGGCGATGCGCGACCAATGCACCCGTCCTCGCGCAAGCAGCAGCAGCACCAGCGCCGGCGCGAAGAAGAGCGCCAGGTTCTGCCAGTTGAAGAAGAGATAGTGCGCGCCGCGGATGGCCAGGTTCGCCGCCGACGGGCGATGCAGCGAGAGCTCTTTCTCCGAGGCTACGAGCACGCCGCTGGCTACGAGCGCGCCGAAGACCAACAGCGCCGCAAAGTAGGTTGCGGCCAGCTTCTTCCTCCGGTAGAGCAGCGCGGCGATGAGCGGCGCGAGCGCGTTCAGCACCGCGAACTGCCTCGTGAAGAACGACGCCACGGTCGCCAGGAACGCGAGCGCGAGCCAGAGCCCTTCGCGATCCCACGCCCGCACGAACAGGTTCGCCGCGAGGAGCGACATGAACACGAACGGCACGTGCGTCATCGACGTGAACGACGCCCAGAAGAAGAGCGGATGAAAGAGCAGCGACGCCGCCCCGAAGAGCGCGAGGCCGCGCGAGACCTTTGCGTAGCGCAGCAGTGCGTACGCGAGGAGTGCCGAGCCGAGCGACAGCGTCAGCACGCTGGCGCGCAGCACCGTGTACGACTCGCCGAACAGCGCCGCCCACAAAGCGCCCCACACGAACTGCAGATAGGCGGTGGCGGAGGCGAACGGCGTGAACTGGATCTCGCCGGTGCGCAGCAGGTGGAAGGTCGTGAAGCCGACGCCCCAGTCGTCGTCGAGCGGGAAGTCTCCGCGCGGGTCGACCGCGGCCACAGCGACGAGGAACGCGGCGATCAGTAACAGTTTCGCGGTGCGATCCGTCACGGCCCGGATAGTCTCATAGACCTGTGATAACTTCCCGCGCCATGCCATTGACCCGCGAACAGATCGTCCGCCGCGCCGCCAGCGAGCTGCGCGACGGCTACTACGTCAACCTCGGCATCGGCATGCCGACGCTCGTCGCGAACAACATCCCGCTGGGGATGGAAGTGATCCTGCAATCCGAGAACGGCATCCTCGGGCTCGGACCCTTCCCGGGCGAAGACGAAGTCGACCCCGATCTCATCAACGCCGGCAAGCAGACCGTGACCGTGCTCCCCGGTGCGTCGTTCTTCTCCAGCGCCGATTCGTTCTCCATGATCCGCGGCGGCAAGGTCGATCTCTCGATCCTCGGGGCGATGCAGGTCTCGGCCACCGGCGACATCGCCAACTGGATGGTGCCGGGGGCGATGGTGAAGGGGATGGGCGGCGCGATGGACCTCGTGGCCGGCGCGAAGCGGCTCATCGTGACGATGGAGCACGTGACCAAGAAAGGCGAGAAGAAGATCCTCGACCAGTGCAACCTGCCGCTGACCGGCGTGGCCTGCGTGAACCGCATCATCACCGACTACGCCGTCCTCGACGTCACGCCGGAGGGGCTCGAGCTGGTGGAAGTCGCGCCGGGCGTGACGCCGGAACAGGTGCAGGAGCTGACCGGCCCGAAGCTCGTGATCCGGGACGTCAAAGAGATCGCGGTGTAACGCGATGTCGCGGCGCTTCGCCGGTGTACTTCCGACGGCCGCGGCGGTGCTGTTCGTCCTCTCCGCCTACGCGTTCTTCGGCAGCACCGGTACCTGGGAGTTCCGCCGCGTCAACTGGCCGGAGTCGTTCTACGGCGGCCAGGTCGAAGGCTATCTCCTCGGGCAACTGAGCCTCAGGCACGAGGCCGACCCGGCGCTCGCGAAGCTCGCGAATCCGTACGAGATGAAGCAGCGCGAGGGGATCCCGTTCTCGTGGGACGCGAGCTACTACAAGGGAAAGTACTACCTCTACTTTTCACCCGTTCCGGCGCTGATCTTCACGCTGCCGTTCAAGCTGGTAGGGAAGGGCTACCCCTCCGATGCGCTGACGATGACGTTTTTCGCGATGTGGGCGTTCCTCGCCTCGGTCGTGTTCCTCGGACGCGCCTTGCGGCACATCGAAGCGGTGAAGCACGTCCCCTTTCCGGTCTGGGTGCTGCTGGCCGGCGTTGGGAACGCCGTCCCGTTCACGCTCTCCGAGGTGCGCGTCTACGAGGTGGCGGTCGCCTGCGGGATGGCCATGTCGGCCATGTGGGCGTACACGCTGCTCCGTTTTCTGGAGCGGCCGTCGTGGCGCACCGCCGCGCTGATGGGACTCTTCCTGGCGCTGACCGTGGCCACGCGGCCGAACATGATCGTCCTGATCGCGGTCGCCGCCGTCGCGATGTTCCTGAGCGGCGCGAGGCGGACCATGATCGCGGCCGCCATTCCGCTCTTCGTCATCGGCAGCGCCTATGCGATCTACAACTACCAGCGTTTCGGCTCGCCGTTCGAGACGGGGCTCGCGTATCAGCTCACCACGAAGCCGATGCTCGACGAGACGCCGTGCAGTCTCTGCAGCGCGGCCGACTTCAGCCGCTTCATGAACACGCTGATGCACTACGTGTTCTATCCACCGAAATTCGTGAGCACGTTCCCGTTCGCCGACCTCCGCTACAACGGCGTCGATCCCGCCACCTCTTTTCCGGCGAGGTCCGAGCAGATCGGCGGCATCGGCGCACTCACCCCGCTGTCGATCCTCGGCTCCGCGCTTGCGCTGCTGCTGGTCCTCGCCCGGCGCGTGCGGGACACCGGCACCCGTGCCGCGTTCTACGTGCTCGCCGCCGCCTGGATCGCCATGCTCACGCTGAGCACCTGCCGCTGGGTCACCGGCCGCTACTCGCTCGACTTCGCCGGCCTGATGCTCCTCGGCGCCATCCTCGGCATCGAGCAGGGACTGACCTTCCTGCGCGAGGCGGGGGTGTCGATCCGTCCGCTGCGGGTCCTCGTCGTGCTGCTCGCGGTCTACTCGATCGTGACCTGCGTCCTCCTCGGCTTCGCCGGCCCCCGCATGGCGTTCAAGAACACGAACACGGAACTGTTCGAGAGGTTGGAGAAGAGGTTCTGATCACTCCCTGTAGATCGGCGCCCATCCCTCGTGGTTCGCGAAGAGCCGCATGCAGCGGATGTGCTTCTGCTCCGTGAGGGAGAAGCGGTGGTGCGTGTTCGCCGGGATGACGATCATGTCGCCTTCATCGACCTCGATGCGGATCCAGCGATCCGCCTCGTCGCGCACGTCGAAGATCCCCGCTCCTGCCACCACGAAGCGCACCTCGTCCTCGGTGTGGAAGTGCTCCTTGTCGAACTTGGCGCAGATCGCCTCCAGATCCGGCGTCTGCGGTCCGAGCTCGACGAAGTCCTCGTCGACGTAGCCGTGCTCGCGCTTGATCGCGTCGAGCATCGCCGCGCGCCCGGATTCGTCCGGCGGAACGCGCCACGAAAGGACGCCGCGGCTCGCGAGGTCGTCGGCCGCCATCGCCTGCGTCGGATTGTCGAGTGGATAGGCTCGCATCTCGTGGACCTCCTCAATGAACGGTGGGGATGCCGAGCCGCCGCATCTCCACGGCGGCGCGGAAGAGATAGTCATAGCACTCGGCGTGCGTCTTGGCCTGCACCCAGTCGCGGCCCCAGATGTAGACGCCGTGGCGGCGCACCAGCACGGCGTGCGTGCGCGGGTAGGCTTCGATCGCCTGGCCGAGAGCGTCCGCGAGATCGCATTCGCGAGGTGTGTTCTCGATGATCGGGACGACCAGCGCGTCGTCATAGCTCATGCCCGCGATGCCCTTGATCATCTCCAGGCGCGAGACCACGAGCTCGTCGGAGAACAGCAGCGTGGCCATCATGGCGTGGATGGAGTGGCTGTGGATCACCGCTCCGGCTCCGCGGCGGTTCACGGCCTGCAGGAAGAGCGCGCTGCATTCCGACGGCTGCAGCGCGGGATCGTCAGGGCGGGTGACGACGGAGCCGTCGAGCGCGATGGTGAACATCTGCTCCGGCCGCATCCGCTCCTTCTGCACGCCGCTCGGCGCGACGACCAGGCGGTCGTCCTCGCGGATGCAGATCCCGCCGCCCGTGCCGCTGACCCAGCCGAGGTCATAGAACGACCGCGCCAGGTCGCAGATGACGGTACGCGGGTCGTCGCTCATCCGACGATTGTACGACCTCGCTTACGTCGCCCGGACGGCGGTGCTTTCCGCTTCTTCCGGCTTCTTCCTCATATCGAGGAACAGGAGGGCGATGCCGATGCAGATCGCGGAGTCGGCGACGTTGAACGCCGGCCAGTGGTGGTTGCCGATGTAGACGTCGAGAAAGTCGACCACGTAGCCGAAACGGAAGCGGTCCAGCAGGTTGCCGACGGCGCCGCCGAGGATCAGGTGCAGGCCGGTCTGGAGCACGCGGTCGGTGACCGCGGAGCGGAGCGCGTAGACCACCACCACGCAGAAGACCGCGATCGCGCCGGCGTTGAGCAGCAGCGGCACGACCCGCGAGCCGGCGTCCGCGCCGATGCCGAACGCGGCGCCGGTGTTGCGCACGTGCACGAGCTGGAAGAAGTTCGGGATGACCGGGATGGCTTCGTGCAGGTCGATGCGGGCGAGCACGAGGGCCTTGGTCCAGATGTCGAGGATGATCACGGCGGCCGCGAGGGCCAGGTAGTGGACGCGCTTCAACGGGTTGCTCCTGCGGCTGCGGTTTTCTCTTCGATCAGGCGATCGAGCTCGACGCGCAAGCGGCCGAGGATCTCATCATAGGTGAACTGGCCGATCGACTCCTCGCCGCGCTTGAGGTTCACGTAGCTCGGCGCGCACCACATGCCGAGGTCGGCGTCGTCGGTCTCGCCCGGACCGTTCACGCGGCAGCCCATCACCGCGATGGTGATGTCGTACTGCTTCGCGTACTCGGTCATGCCGCGGACGTTCTGCGCGAGGTCGATGAACGCTTCGTTCTCCACGCGCGAGCAGGAAGGGCAGCTGATGATGTTCAGCCCCTTGTGCTCGAAGCGGGGGACGGAGCGGAAGCGGCCGGTGCGGATGTCGTCGAGGATCTGCCGCCCGACCGTGATCTCGTCGCCCTTGTTCTCGAAGGGGAGGGTGAGGGAGACGCGGATGGTGTCGCCGATGCCGCGGGTGATGAGCTGCTCGAAGGCGATGCGCGTCTTGATGATGCCGTCCGGCGGCATCCCCGCCTCGGTCACGCCGAGGTGCAGCGGCACGTCCGGACGGATCCCGGCGAAGCGGATGTTCGCGTCGATGACCTTGTTCGGGTCGGAGTCCTTGATCGAGACGCAGTACTGGTCGAAGCCGAGGTCGTCGAGCATCGTGCAATGCTCGAGGGCCGACTCCAGCATCGGGGTGATGTTGTCGTCCTTCGCGTATTTGGAGAGCTTGTCGGGATCGACGGAGCCGGCGTTGACGCCGATGCGCATCGCGATGCCGTGCTGACGGGCGATGTCGACGAGGTACTTCACCTTCTCCTGCACCGGTTTCTCGCGCTCGAGGTGGTAGAGGTGGCCGGGGTTGTAGCGGAGCTTCTGGACGAACGGCGCGACCTTCTCGGCGAGGCGGTAGTTCTCCTGCAGGTCGATCGAGAGGTTCGCGTTCGGACGGGCGGCGCGGATCTCGGCGAGCGCGGCCACGTCCTTCGGGTTATCGACGGCGATGCGGATGACGTCGGCACCGGCTGCTTCGAGCAGCTCGACCTGGCGGATGGTGGCCGGGATGTCGACCGTGCGGGTTGCGGCCATCGACTGGACGGCAATGGGGTTGTCGCCGCCGATCTTCACGTTACCGATGCGGATCTCTCGTGTGCGTCTGGTGGTCGTCACGCGCGTTCCTAACGCGGATACGCCTCAAAGATTCCGCTGCGAACGCGCCAAAACCGAGCGGTTGGCCGGATCTATGTACTTGCGGAGGGTGTCGGAATTCGAGTAATGTCCGCCGTTCCCCCGGCTTCGCAGATCCAGCATTCCAACACTACAGCCTCATCAATCGGAGAGCCGCATGTCCGCTCGTTCAGCCGCCTTTGCGCGTCTAGCCCTTTGGGTCTTCCTCTGTCTTCTCCTTCCGTTTGCGGCTCACGCGCAGACCTGCACGCCTCCAGCAATCCAGCAGATCGTCACCAGTCCCGGCAATTGCGCCGGCGAGCCGGTCACGCTCGATGCGGGTGAGGGGTGGGTGACGTACGTCTGGTCGAACGACGCGACCGGGCGGTACCTGACCGATGCCCCTCTCGTGAACACCGTCTATACCGTGACGGTCACGGACGCGAACGGCTGCACCGTCACGTCGCAGCCTTTCGAGGTATGGATCGAGGGAACGAACGTCGCACCGGCGATCGACGCCCCGGACTCGCTGTGCGACGCGGCCGCGGTGCAGACCGCGACCATGCAGCCGCCGGCGAACGGCGGTTCGTGGGGCATGACCGAGTGGACGATCACGGGAGGGCATTTCTACGACCCGGTCGGCACCAATCCGACCACGGCCAGCGGCACCACCGTCCAGTTCGAGGCCGACGGTACCGGCCCGGTGACGCTGACCGTGCATGGGAAGCGGCAGGGGGACATGTACTGCTGGAGCCCGGTCGCGACGAAGGAGATCGCGCTCTCCTCGACGACCGTGACCATCCAGGCACCGGATGAGGTCTGCCCGATGATGCTGGCGCCCGCGTCCGTCGCGCCGCCTTCGCAGGGCTCGTGGATGGCCTACGAGTGGACGATCACGGGCGGGACGTTCTCCTCTCCGTACGGCACCTCGACGTCGACGTATGACTCGAACCCGGCCTTTAGGATCGAGGAAGGAGCGGTCGAGGCAGTCCTTTCGGTGCGCGTGCGCGACGACCAGGGCTGCTGGACGGCCATCGCCTCGCGCGGCGTGCTGCCGCGGACGATCGAAGCGCCGGAGATCATCGCACCGGACGAGGTCTGCCCGATGATGTTGGCGCCCGCCTCCGTGGCGCCGCCGGAGCAGGGCTCGTGGATGGCGTACGAGTGGACGATCACGGGCGGAACGTTCTCCTCCCCGTACGGCACCTCGACGTCGACGTATGACTCGAATCCGGCTTTCAGGATCGAGGAAGGAGCGGTCGAGGCGGTCCTTTCGGTGCGGGTGCGTGACGACCAGGGCTGCTGGTCGCCTATCGCCTCGCGCGGCGTGCTGCCGCGGACGATCGCCGCCCCGGAGATCATCGCACCGGACGAGGTGTGCCCGATGATGCTGGCGCCGGCGTCCGTCGCGCCGCCGGAGCAGGGCGGGTGGATGGCGTACGAGTGGACGATCACGGGAGGGACGTTCTCCTCTCCGTACGGCACGTCGACGTCGACATATGACTCGAACCCGGCCTTCAGGATCGAGGAAGGAGCGGTCGAGGCGGTCCTTTCGGTGCGGGTGCGCGACGACCAGGGCTGCTGGAGCCCGATCGCGACGCGCGGCGTGCTGCCGCGGACGATCGCCGCCCCGGAGATCATCGCACCGGACGAGGTCTGCCCGATGATGCTGGCTCCCGCGTCCGTCGCGCCGCCGGAGCAGGGCGGGTGGATGGCGTACGAGTGGACGATCACGGGCGGAACGTTCTCCTCTCTGTACGGCAGCTCGACGACCACGTACGACTACAACCCGACCTTCATGATCGACGAAGGTGCGGTGGAGGCGGTCCTGTCGGTGCGGGTGCGCGACGACGAGGGCTGCTGGAGCCCGATCGCGACGCGCGGCGTGCTGCCGCGGACGATCGCGGCACCGCAGATCATCGCGCCGGACGAGGTCTGCCCGATGATGCTGGCGCCCGCGTCCGTCGCGCCGCCGGAGCAGGGCGGGTGGATGGCGTACGAGTGGTCGATCACGGGAGGAACGTTCTCCTCTCTGTACGGCAGTTCGACGACCACGTACGACTACAACCCGACCTTCATGATCGACGAAGGTGCGAGCGAGGCGGTCCTGTCGGTGCGGGTGCGCGACGATCAGGGCTGCTGGACCCCGATCGCGACGCGAAGCGTGCTGCCGCGGACGATCGCCGCACCGCAGATCATCGCGCCGGACGAGGTGTGCCCGATGATGCTGGCGCCGGCGTCCGTTGCGCCGCCGCCGCAGGGTGGGTGGATGGCGTACGAGTGGACGATCGCAGGCGGAACGTTCTCCTCTCCGTCCGGCGCCTCGACCACGACGTACGACTACAACCCGACCTTCATGATCGACGAAGGTGCGAGCGAGGCGGTCCTGTCGGTGCGCACGCGCGACGATCAGGGCTGCTGGACCCCGATCGCGACACGGAGCGTCCTGGTACGGACGATCGCGGCTCCGGCCATCGAGGCGGCGGATCAGGTCTGCCCGATGGTGCCGGCGTACGCGACGGTCGCGCCGCCCGCACAGGGTGGCTGGTTCGAATATGAGTGGTCGATCGCGGGCGGTACGTTCGCGGGAGGAACGGCGACGGCGACCGGCCGGAACGTCGAGTACATGATTCACGAGGGAGCCACGCAGGCAGTGCTGTCGGTGCGCACGCGCGACGACCAGGGCTGCTGTACGCCGATCTCGACGCGCACGGTGCTCGTGCGGACGATTCCGGCTCCGGAAATCGAAGCGGCGGATGAGGTCTGCCCGATGGTGCCGGCGTTCGCGACGGTCGCGCCCCCCGCGCAGGGTGGCTGGTTCGAGTACCAATGGTCGATTGTGGGCGGCATGTTCTCCGGAGGAACCACGACGGCGACCGGCCGGAACGTGGAGTACATGATCGACGAGGGAGCCACGGAGGCAGTGCTGTCGGTACGCACGCGCGACGACCAGGGCTGCTGGACGCCGATCGCCTCGCGCACGGTGCTGGTGCGGACGCTTTCGGCTCCGGCCATCGAGACGGCGGATGAGGCCTGCCCGATGGTGCCGGCGTACGCGACGGTCGCGCCGCCCGCGCAGGGTGACTGGTTCGAGTACGAGTGGTCGATCGCGGGCGGCACGTTCGCGGGAGGAACGGCAACGGCGACCGGCCGGAACGTCGAGTACATGATCGACGAAGGAGCAACAGAGGCAGTGCTGTCGGTGCGCACGCGCGACGACCAGGGCTGCTGGACGCCGGTCGCAACGCGCACCGTGCTGCCCCGCATCGTTGCGGCCCCCGTCATTCATGCCGACGCCGAGTCCTGCCCGGGCGGCTCGGCCGCCTTCGCGAGCATCGAGCCGCCCCTCGGCGGCGGCAACTGGATTGCCTACGAGTGGTCGGTCACGAACGCCACCTTTGACGGAATGAGCGACACGACCTCGACCGAGCCGGGTGTCGCGCTCTACCTCGACGGCAGCGGCCCGGCCACGATCAGCGTCCGCGCCCGCGACACCTACGGTTGCTGGACGCCCGTGGGCACGCACGTCGTCAATCTGCGCACGATCGCGGCCCCGGTGATTCATGCCGACGCCGAGGCGTGTCCCGGCGGAGCGGCCGCGTTTGCGAGCATCGAGGCGCCGCTCAGCGGCGAGAACTGGATTGCCTACGAGTGGTCGGTCACGAACGCGACGTTCGACGGAGTCGCCGCCACGACCGCGACGACCCAGGGTGTCGCGCTCTACCTCGACGGCAGCGGCCCGGCCACGATCAGTGTCCGCGCCCGCGACTACCTCGGCTGCTGGACGCCGGTGGCCACGCACGTCGTCAACGTGCGCACCATCGCGGCTCCGGTGATTCATGCGGATCCCGAGGCGTGTCCCGACGGAGCGGCCGCATTCGCGAGCATCGAGGCGCCGCTCAGCGGCGAGAACTGGATTGCCTACGAGTGGTCGGTCACGAACGCGACGTTCGACGGAGTCGCCGCCACGACCGCGACGACCCAGGGTGTGGCGATCTACCTCGACGGCAGCGGCCCGGCCACGATCAGCGTCCGCGCCCGCGACTACCTCGGATGCTGGACGCCAGTGGCCACGCACGTCGTGAACGTGCGCACCATCGCCGCCCCGGTCATTCACGCCGATCCCGAGGCGTGTCCCGGCGGCTCGGCCGCGTTCGCGAGCATCGAGGCGCCGCTCAGCGGTGAGAACTGGATTGCCTACGAGTGGTCGGTCACGAACGCCACGTTCGACGGAGTCGGTGCTACGGCTGCGACGACGCAGGGTGTCGCGATCTACCTCGACGGCAGCGGCCCGGCCACGATCAGCGTCCGCGCCCGCGATTACCTCGGCTGCTGGACGCCGGTGGCCACGCACGTCGTGAATGTGCGCACCATCGCCGCCCCGGTCATTCATGCCGAGGCCGAGGCCTGTCCGGACGGAGCGCCCTCCCTCGCGGGCATCGAGGGGCCGCTCAGCGGCGAGAACTGGATTGCCCATGAGTGGTCGATCACGAACGGCACCTTCGACGGAGTGGGCGCCACGACCTCGACCGATCCGAATGTCACGATCTACCTGGACGGCAGCGGCCCGGCCACGATCAGCGTCCGCGCCCGCGATTATCTCGGCTGCTGGACTCCGGTGGCCACGCACGTCATGAATGTGCGTACGATCCCGCCGGCGTCCATCGTCGCTCCCGCGGCAGTGTGCGCGGGGGGCGAGGGTATGGCCTCCATCGCCGGCTCCGAGCCGTGGATCGAGTACGTGTGGACGATCGACGGCGGCACGTTCGACGGCACCGGCGCCACGACGGCCACGAGCTCGAGCGTCACTTTCTACCCGAGCGGCACCGGTCCGGTGACGCTGAGCGCCCGCGTGCGCGACCAGATGGGCTGCTGGACTCCCATCAGCACCGCCACCGTGAGCGTGAATCCGCGTCCCGCGGCAGGCATCCGCGCGAACAGCCTCTATGGCGACGGGGATGCGCAGGTCGTCTCGCAAGCGAACGGCGTGGTCGAAGTCTGCGGCAACGGCATGATCGGTCTCCTCCCCGAGGCGGTGTACGAATTCAATCCGGCCTACACGTATCTCTGGTCGAACGGCTGGGACCGCGGCAGCCTGAACGTCTCGGCATCCGGCACGTACAGCGTCACGGTCACGACCCCGAACGGCTGCAGCACGACCTCCACGGTGGTCGTGAACTTCTCGAGCTATCCGGCCAAACCCTCCATCGCGACGCCGAACGGCACGCAGCTTTGCCCGGCCGGTGGAAGCATCACGCTCACGGCGCCGGCCGCGAGCGGCTGGACCTGGTCGAACGGCGCGACGACGCAGTCGATCGTGGTCACCGAAGCGGGCTCCTACTCGGTGCGTGTCCGCTCGGGCTACTGCGAATCGCAGCCCTCGGATGCGGTGGTGGTGACGAACGGCCAGTCGTCGATCACCGCCGGCGGCCCGCTGGCGCTGTGTGAGAACGAGAGCGTGACGCTCACCGCCAACAACGGCACGGCGTGGCTCTGGTCGAACGGCGCCACGACGCGGGCGATCACGATCAGCCAGCCGGGGACGTATTCGGTCACGACCACGAACAACTCGTGCGTGGCCGACGAGTCGGCTCCCGTGACGGTGGTGCGGCACCATGTCTCGATCGCCGCGGAAGGACCGGCCACCTTCTGCCCCGGCGGCAGCGTGACCCTCACGGCGGACAGCGACGCCGGCGCGCTTTACTGGTCGCACGGCCCGATGGGTGCGTCGGTCGTGGTGACGGAGCCGGGGACGTACTTCGTCACCGCTCATTACACCGGCGGCTGCAGCATCGTCTCGAACGCGATCGTCGTCACCGTCCCGGAGACCACGGTCACGATCGCGGCCGACCGCACCGCGGTTTGCCCCGGCGGCGCGATCGCGTTGACCTCGTCCGCGAGCGGCAGCAGCGGCTATACCTATCAGTGGTACCAGGGCTTGACGTACGACCCGATCGACGGCGCCACGTCGCCGTCGCTGACCATCCATCCGGCCACCAGCGGCTTCGTCTACCTGAAGGTGACGGACGAGACGGGCTGCGTCACGACGAGCAACACCGTCCTCTACACCGTGAATCCGCCGCCCGACGCGACCATCACGCCGAGCGGCCCCACCACCTGGTGCGGCGAGAGCTCGGTGACGCTGACCGCACCCGACGGCCTCACGTATCTGTGGAGTACCGGTGCGACTACGCAGTCGATCACCGTCGATGCCAGCGGGTCGTTCCACGTCACGGTCGACAACGGCTCCTGCAGCGTGCAGAGCGCCACGGTCGTGGTCACGGAGAACGCACTCCCTGACGCGACCGTCACGCCGGGCGGACCGCTGACCTGGTGCGGCGAAGGCTCGGTCACCCTGTCCGCGCCGGCCGGCCTCACCTACGTCTGGAGCAACGGCGCGACCTCGCAGTCCATCACGGTGGACGCGAGCGGGTCGTTCTACGTCGACGTGAACAACGGCACCTGCACTGCCCGCAGCGCGACGGTGGTGGTGACGGAGCACGCACTCCCCGACGCGACGATCACGCCCAGCGGTCCGCTGACGTGGTGCGGCGAAAGCTCGGTCACGCTGACGGCGCCGGCGGGTCTCACCTATGTCTGGAGCAACGGCGCCGGCTCGCGGTCCATCACCGTGGACGCGAGCGGGTCGTTCTACGTCGACGTCAACAACGGCAACTGCACCGTGCGTAGCGCGACGGTGGTAGTGACCGAGAACGCATTGCCCGACGCGACCATCACGCCCAGCGGTCCGCTGACGTGGTGCGGCGAAGGTTCGGTCACGCTGACCGCCCCGGCCGGTCTCACGTATTCGTGGAGCAACGGCGCGATTTCGCAGTCCATCACGGTGGACGCGAGCGGGTCGTTCTACGTAGACGTGAACAACGGCAACTGCACGCTTCGCAGCGCGACGGTCGTGGTGACCGAGAACGCGCTGCCCGACGCGACCATCACGCCGAGCGGTCCGCTGACGTGGTGCGGCGAAGGCTCGGTCACGCTCACTGCACCGGCCGGC